>Ga0208566_1000013_pt1 | contig 239802 bp, 212 predicted proteins | sample PL_2010_150m_FD_184159 | JGI IMG/M metagenome (GOLD analysis project Ga0208566, IMG submission 184159) | Freshwater microbial communities from Powell Lake, British Columbia, Canada to study Microbial Dark Matter (Phase II) - PL_2010_150m... | ecosystem: Environmental > Aquatic > Freshwater >...
TTCGTGGCTCATGCTCCCCAGGAATTCACTCTTCGCGCGGCTGGCGGATTCGGCTGCTTCCTTGGCTGCAATAACTTCACGGGTGCGTTCCTCCACCCGTTGCTCAAGCTCCTGATTGAGGCGCCTGAGTTTCTCTTCTGCCTCTTTGCGTTCGGTGATGTCTTGGATAACGGCGACAAAATTGGCCACCTTACTCCCCGCATCGCGAATTACAGATGCAGAGAGATCCACCCACAGGATGCGGCCGTGATTCGCAATGTAGCGCTTCGTGATGTGATAGTGGTTTCGTTTGCCGGCAAGGATTTCGTCGAAGAAGACGCGCTCCAGTTTCAAGTCGTCGGGATGAGTGAAATCGGCGAAGTTCATGTTTTTCAGCGCCTCGGCGTCATAGCCCAGCATGGTTCTGAAAGCCTCGTTGAAACTTGTTACCCGTCCGCTACTGTCAGTCGAAGCAATGGCAGTGTTGACGTTCTCGAAAATGCTGCGGAGCCAGGATTCGCTTTTCTGTAGCACCGTCAGAGCTTCTTTGCGTCCACTAAGATCGACGATAATGCCGACAAACATCCGTTCCCCAGCAATTTCCATCGCGCCGATGGAGAGGTGCATGGGGAATATCGAGCCGTCTTTCTTCCGCCCTTCAACTTCACGACCCTTTCCAATCACCCTAGGGTTGCCTTCGCGGAGGTAGCGGGCAAGATAGCCATCGTGTTCCGACCAGTAAGGCTCCGGCATCAGTATGTTGACATTCCGCCCAATCACCTCTTCGCCCGAATAACCAAAAAGGTGCTCAGCGGCAGGGTTGTAAGCACGTATGGTAGCGGTAGAATCTATAGTAATAATAGGATTCACCGCCGTATCGAGAATGGCTCGATTCATTTCCAGGCTTTTGGTAAGGGCAACTTCGATTCGTCTGCGTTCTGTGATCTGTCGCCTTAACCCAGTCACTACCAGCAGCATCAACGCTAATCCAGTCATTCCAGCAAACGACGTGGTTGCGTATACGCTTTGAGCGCTTAACTGTGCTCTTGCCAGGCGCTGTTTCAGCAGTTGTTGCTCGACCTGCTGCATCTCTTTCACCCGCTCTAGGATCAGTTTGTTGAGCATTTCGCCCGACAAGGTATTGACCGAAGCAGATACAGCAACAAGCCCCTTTTCACGGCGCAATTTGATGCGCTCATCGCTCAATTGGAACCTGCGATCCAGCAAAGGCTTGATCTGCTGCAGCCGCTCCTGTTGGGAAGAATTGTCTTGCGTAAGTTGCCTTGCGGTGTTGAAGTGCCGCATCAATACATCACGATTAGTCGCGGCGTTCTTGAGAAATTCCTCATTGCCTGTCAGCAAAAAACCTCGTGCGGATGCAATGGCCCCATTCGTGGCGGCATAAATACCCTCCAGTTCTGCCTGGACTCTGTAGGTATGGGTGATCCATAAATCGTCTGCCTTCTCACGGCTGGCATTGACGTATAGCGCCAGGCCACACAACAGCAGCAGCAGCACGGCGCTAACAAAGAGGATGTTTTGCAGCTGCGCACGTATCCGTGCAACCAACCCATATTCCTGCGTTAGCGACAGCACGCCTACCGACAACATGAGTATCCCGAGCGCGGCGTGGGGAGTTAGGAGCGTGAATGAACCAATATGGGGGAAGAATGGATCACCGAACAGATAGCCGCCTAGTGGAAGAATGGGCACCATCAGGGAAAATAATGCTAATCTTTGCGCCATGATTGGCCACATTCCCTGCTGAAGCAACAGCAACACAGCACCTATGTCGAAGAAACAGATGCTCGTGAACACCGACATGCGCCCCGGATGCGGCGTAAATAGCTCACTCTCAGTATCTCGGTGAAGTGGCTGGTCGATACCTAAATCCCAGCCCACAAAGTCCTGGCTTAACGTCGCCAGCCCCAGCACAAGCACCAATGCGGCCAGCAAGGATGACAGCCTGGGCATGATGCGGTTTTTTGGATGTGCGGCTGTGATATAGAGCGACAACCCCGCCAGTATCATGCCCACTGCGGTATTTAGCTTCATGGAGGCCAAGCCCGGCAACACAGTCTTAAATGCGCCAATGTCGAACATCCAGCCAACAGCAACAATGATGCCTAGGGATATGGTCAGAGCCCCCATGATGCGGGGAATTGGCCATGAAGATGAAGCGGTGCTGCTCATGGTGCTTATGGATAGGCTTGTAACCATGTTTTTAAAGAGTACTGCAATTTAATTACTTGAGCAATACACTAGGGAATTAAATTAATTCATGTTAATTCATGCAAGTTGCTTGACGCTCAGAAATATGCGGGCCAGGCCAGAACTTATCAAATTCTGAGTGTTTCCAATTGGCCGATTTCTGCCTATGAGGATAGCCGCGAACTGAATCTTACCCACGAATGGCGGACACCCCAATTAAGCGTTTGTTGATGCCTCGAAAGCCAGCGGAGCTTCATAGCGAATCGTCGAATGCTGACGTTGATGGTTGTAGAACACTTCAATGTATTCGAACAGGCTGGCTTGGAGTGGTGGCTGGAATCCCTGAGGCGCGCGGTCAGGGCATGGGCGCGTGCTTGACACAGAAGGCAGCAAGCTTGACGAGCAGGCGCTCCAATGCCAGGTTGGCAGCGCGCACGCCGCCATAGGCATCCTCGCTCGCGGCATTTTCGGCCTCGTCGAACTCCGCGCTGGCGATGACCCGCCGCGTATTGGTGTCGATCAATTGAGCGCTGAGCGTGAATTGCACTCGACTGGGCTGCACGCTGAAATCCTGCTGCAGCCGGATGAGTTCTGTATCCAAGCGCAGCGTGGCAGATACAGCAGAAGGTGCCTGCACCACCGCGTGAAATGCACTGGAGCGCTCCAGAGTCTGGGCAAACAGCGGCGCTAGCATGCGCGCCGGCGTATCCGCCCAGCGGTTGCGCGAGTACACCTTGAGCCCGTGCTCCTGATTCACCCAGACCATCTGCGCTGTGTCAAAGCCCGCGCGCGCGCGCGGCATGCTGACTGCGAGCACGGAACCGCGTTTCTGCTGTGCGGCACGGGCATCGTCCGGGGTCGATATTGGGGGCACCTTGGCTTCGAGCAGGTAGATGTTGTCCGGTGGTGGCGGGGGCGGCAGCAATGACGAGCAGCCGCCGAGCAAGGCCATTGCGAAGGCAGATGCGAAGGCTGCGAACCGCGCGCAGGAAGCACGCCGTGCGTGACTGGCAGTGTTATTCGATTTCATGGGCAACTCCATCCAAGGTCATTCACCCGGTCCGGGCGGCACGACAGGCCGGCCCTGCAGCAACATGCCGGGGTTGCGCTCCAATGCCTCGCTGAAGCGACGCAGCGAAGCGGTGAGTTCGCGCAATTCGGCGATCGCCTGGCGTGCTTCTGGCAGGGCTTCGGCGCGCACGCTCTCGACGGTGTTCGCGGTGCTTGATCCGGCACGCGCGGTTTCATTGGCCATGCGGTCGAAAGCATCAGCACTGCGCTGGATGCGCTGTAGCAACAGTGGCAGCTCAGTGTTCGCGAGCGCGGTCAGCCGCGCAGTATTCTCCATGGCACGCGAAGCATGCTTCAGCCCGGCGTCTAGCGTGCCGGTGCGCTCCGCAAGCGCGCCCGACAGGCGCTCCAGGTTGGCCAGCGTACGTCGCAGCGCGACGCGGTTTTCCTCATTCAGCAGCGCGTTGACGCTCTCGCTGCTGCGGTTGAGGTTGGCGAGCAGCGCGGTGACCGCGGTATCCAGACGCAGCATCAGCGACGGTCCGGTGCGGATCACCGGATATTTCTCGCCGGGGCCTGGCTCCAGCGGAGGCGAATCGCGGCTGCCGCCGGAAAGCTCGACATGAGCGATGCCTGTCAGACCCTGCACCCGCAGCACCGCCACGGTGTCCTGCTTCACCGGCGTGCCGTGTTCGATGTCCAACGTCAGCTGTACCAGCTCGGCGTTGCCGGGTGCGAGCTCGATGCGGCGCACGCCGCCGACCTGTACGCCGCGATAGCGTACCGGGGCATCCAGGTTCAGGCCGGATACCGATTCGCTCATGTAGACCAGATAAGCGTCATAGGCCTTGCGGTAGGATTTTTCGCTGGAAAGCCACAGTACGCCGCCAATCAGCAGCGCACCGAGTATCAGCACGAATGCCCCAACCAATGCGAAATTTACTTTCGATTCCATGCCTGCTCCCGTGCCCCCCGGCCGCGCGGGCCGTAGAAATATTCGCGTATCATCGGATGCTCCAGGTGAGCCAGCTCCTGCATCGTGCCGCTACCCAGGATACGCTCCTCGCCCAGCACCGCGACGCGATCCGCGGCGCGCCACAGCAGATCGAGATCGTGGGTGACCATCATGATGGTGAGTCCTAGGGCGTCGCGCAACTGGCGCACCAGTTCGTCAATGCCGGTGGCGCTCATGGGATCGAGGCCGGCAGTCGGCTCGTCCAGGAAGAGCAGCTCCGGATCCAGCGCCAGCGCGCGCGCCAGCGAAGCGCGCTTGCGCATGCCGCCGGAAAGTTCACTCGGGTACTTCGGACCGGCATCGGCCGGCAGGCCGGTGAGGGCAATCTTGAGGGCGGCGATCTCGCCGGTCAGGGCCGCATCGAGGCGGGTATGTTCCCTGAGCACCAAGGCGACGTTTTCCGTCACCGTAAGCGAGCTGAACAGCGCGCCGCGCTCGAACATCACGCCCCAGCGGCGTCTGAGCGGCAGTGCCTGCTCGTCGGAGAGGCCGATCACTTCCTGACCGAACACCCGGATCGATCCAGATACCGGCTGTTGCAGCATGATGATTTCGCGCAGCATGGTCGATTTGCCGCAACCGCTGCCGCCGACCAGCGCGAATATCTCGCCGCGGTGCACCGAGAGGCTCACGTCGCGATGCACCACCGCGGTGCCGAAACGGGTGTTCAGGTCGCGGATTTCGACGACGTCGTCCGGGGTGGTTGCGACGGTGGCGGTTGCAGCATTGTTCACGGCGGGGCTCACAGTTTCAGCCAGCTGAAAGCGATGGAGAACAGCGCGTCGACCAGGATCACCAGAAAGATCGACTGTACCACGCTCTTCGTGGTCTGTTGCCCGACGCTTTCGGCGCCGCCAGTCACCTGAAATCCCTGATAGCAGCCAACCAGGGCGATGATCACCGCGAATACCGGCGCTTTTCCGATACCGATGAGAAACGACGTCAGGCTGACGGCTTCCTCTAGCCTGTCTATGAAGGCGGTAAATCCGATATCGAGCTGCGCGCGCGCCATCACCATGCCGCCGATCACGCCCATGATGTCGGTGTAGACGGTAAGCAGCGGCAGTGCGATCATCAGCGCGAGCACCTTGGGCAGAACCAGCAGATCGAGCGGGCCGATGCCGATGGTGCGCAGCGCGTCTATCTCCTCGGTCACCTTCATGGTGCCGATCTGCGCCGCGTAGGCAGAACCGGATCGGCCGGCGACGATGATGGCGGTGATCAGCGGCGAGAGCTCCCGCAACATCGACAGGCCGACCAGGTCGGCGATGTAGATATTGGCACCGAAGCGCCTCAACTGTTCCGCCCCCTGGTAGGCGATGACGATGCCGAGCAGGAAGGTAAGCAATCCGGTGATCGGCAGCGCCTCGACGCCGGCGCTTTGCAGGTTGTGCAGGATAGACCGCCAGCGTATGCGCCGCGGTTGCACCAGGGCGCGCATCAGCGCGGTCGCACTGGCACCGAGGAAGGACAGCAGCCCGTACATGCCTAGCAGGCCTTCCCATGCGTTGCGACCAAAACGGGCCAACACGCCGGGCGCGGACGCAGGCACGATGGCAGGCTCCGCAGTACGCGTGGCGATCAGGTAAAGCAGTGCCTCGAATTCCGGTCGCAGGCCAGTGAAGCGTACGGAGCGCCCGCCGGTCTCCAGATCGCGTCGAATGCGATGCAGCAGCCATGCGCCCGAGGTGTCCAGCGCGGTGATGGCCTGTGCATCGATGATGAATTCGCCTTCGGGCGGCTGCGCGAGCGCTCCCAAGCATGCCTCGATCCGGGCCGCCGAGCGCAACAGCCATGCGCCCTCGCAGCGTAGTTCGCGCGGCGTCGCGCCGGGACGGATATCCGCGGCTGCCTGCGTTATAGCATGGCGTGGCGTGGTCGGTACGTTCATCTGTCCTGTCGGTTGGCACCGAATTGAGCGCAGGATTGCGATGCGGGGCAGCGAGATAAGCTTCCTGCCGTGTCGGCAGTCAAATGCTATGACGCCGCATGTCGGCTGTCAAATGAATGTGAGAGTTGCAGAACGATTGCAGCTAGCGCCCAAAACAAAAAAGCCCGGGCATGACACCCAGGCTTTCTGCAACACTATCGATGCTGTCTTGCTTGCTTAGCTGGCTGCGAAGGGATGCGCGGAGGTCTTGTACTGCTTGACCACATCTGCAACCTTGGGCTCACGAGCCACAGCGCGCTTGATGGACTCTTTGACGGCTTCGTAGTTGTATTGCTGGATCTTGGCATCATCATCCGCCATCCAGTGAATGAACACGCCGACGCAGATGAACACGTCTTCCGCTTCGGACTGGGGGATGGTGCCATCAGCCACACAATCCATCACGGCCATGGACACGCCACGCTGCGCCGGGCCAAACATCTGCACCGCTTGCTTGGCACCCTTGATGGTCACCTTGTTGAACATCACGGTGGGCGGCTTGGTCATCAGGTTAGGAGCAACCACTGCCAGCAGACCGTTCACGCCTTGCCTTTGAGTCGTCAGCGTACGGCCAAAGGCGCGTTCTGCAGCGCTGCCACGTGGCCCGATGATCAGATCAATGTGTGCAACTTCGTTGCCGTCGCCTACCAGGGATTCGCCTACGAGAACGCGGTCAATCACGCGCCCACCCTTGCCGGCGCCGGCAACGGGAGCCTGAGGCTCCGCTCCGCTACTGCCACCGCCAAACAGACCCATAACCTTATCCAGAATAGTCATTCAAAGCCCCCTCTAACTCCACAAACCGCGCGGCTGTGACACCTGCGCCACAACCTCTCTATCAATGCAGAACCGCCCCAAGTTTTGGCTTGAGGCGGTTGACAGTTTTCAGTAGTTACTTGGCTGCGAAGGGATGCGCGGAGGTCTTATACTGCTTGACCACATCTGCAACCTTGGGCTCACGAGCCACAGCGCGCTTGATGGACTCTTTGACGGCTTCGTAGTTGTATTGCTGGATCTTGGCATCATCATCCGCCATCCAGTGAATGAACACGCCGACGCAGATGAACACGTCTTCCGCTTCGGACTGGGGGATGGTGCCATCAGCCACACAATCCATCACGGCCATGGACACGCCACGCTGCGCCGGGCCAAACATCTGCACCGCTTGCTTGGCACCCTTGATGGTCACCTTGTTGAACATCACGGTGGGCGGCTTGGTCATCAGGTTGGGAGCAACTACTGCCAGCAGACCGTTCACGCCTTGCTTCTGGTCGGTCAGGGTGCGGCAGAATGCTTCTTCTGCAGCGCTGCCACGTGGCCCGATGATCAGATCAATGTGTGCAACTTCGTTGCCGTCGCCTACCAGGGATTCGCCTACGAGAACGCGATCAATAACTGCCATTTTTCATATCCTATATAAAGAGTTAGAGCCCAAGAAAATCAGCAGCGAGTGAGTTGCTCGCCCGACTACATTTTAGTAGCCCGCGTTTCCGTTTAACGCCATGGCCCTAAAAAAGCGGTCATGATTACACAGATTCTCCAACAAAACAACCAGAAAACTTGCTACCGTAAGGTCGGCGCTGGTGCCGGGGTTTAGGCCACGGGCCTTAAGCGAACGGTCGAATTCGAGCAGCGCACGCTGCTGGGTTTTCGGATTTTCGCATGCCCGCAACGCCGTTTCATACACCGCAGCCTCGGCGCGTAATTCAGCAGCAGCCTGTTGCCCATGCTTGCGCACCACATGCGTATCATCAAAACGCGACAGAAAGCCCAGATAAACGGCACTCATGGCCCAAGCAGGACGCTCCCAGCGCTGCATACACTCACGATAGCATGTTACGCCAAATTCAAACACATCTGCAAATGCCGAGGCATATTGTCGCGCGACAAGATCGCGCCCCTGCGCCTCCCGCATCGCGTCCAGTAGCGTCACCGTTGGCGCTTGATGCACGTCATGGCGAGGACTGTCGCCCAGCCCTGCGGGCGCGGCGCGGAGTATGGCGCTGAATGCGCATGCCGCGTCCGCGACCGTCAATGCAGCCAGCACGGCTTGCAGGCGTTCTCGCAGCGGACCGGCCGATTCGCTCAATGCGGCATGAATGAGCGGCGCGCACAGCAGCACGATACCCAGGTTGGTATTGCAACCGACGGCATCCCAGCTGGCCTGAACCGCGCGCTGGATACGCTCGCCGACCGACAGGCCGGGGACTGCGATCTGACCTGCGGCAGCTTCAGCGCTGCGCACAAAATCCTGTACCTGCATGCCATGACCATCGGCGAAGATGTGCACGTTGCCCGGCTTGAGGGCTTCCAGTTCGGCCAGGCAGGCGGATTGGAAAGCTGCCGCTACGGCATGGCTCAATGGCATTACCTCCTCGCTTCGCCTCATGAGGCTGCGGAAAGACTGCCCCGTCCGGATGCGGCGCCCCGGTTGCCGATTTTGGCCAGAAAATCATCCACCAACGCTTGCGCAATATCGAGGCCGGCAACGCCCTGCAACCCTTTCCACGCCGGGATGCTGTTCACTTCAAGCACATACAGCCGCCCCTGGTGATCGCGGATGATGTCCACGCCGCAATAGTCGATATCCACCGCCCTGGCCGCAGCCTGCGCCAGCTCCGCGATTTCGCCGGTGGCCGGCAGAAATTCGCAGCGGCCGCCCTGGGCAACATTATTGATCCAGTGATTACCGCGGCGCGTCATCGCCGCCACCGCTTTGCCGGCTATGATGAAGACACGGTGGTCGTGCCAGGCGCCCTCGCCGCTGTTGATATAGCCCTGCAGATAATAAACGCCGTCGACATGCTCATCCATCGGCACCGGGAACGCGGAGCCGGGCTCGATTTTACGCACCCCCAGCCCCTGCGAGCCGAATAGCGGCTTGATCACCAGGGTGCGTCCCGCCATGGTTTCACGCAGAATCACGCCATGCGCGGATTCACGCGACTCGCACACCCAGGTGGGCGGCGTGGGGACGCCATTGAAATGCAGCAGAAAGCTGGTCATGGCTTTGTCCACGGTGCGCTCCACGGCGCGCCCGTCGTTGTAGACGGTCACGCCAAGCGCATGCAGCGCATGCAGCACGTCCAGGCGCAGGATCACCTGCTGCAGGGTGCCGCCGGGAACGCCGCGCACGAACACGCCATCAGGCAATCCGCCGTCAAAACCCGGGATGACGACTCCGGGCTTGCCGTGCGTCAAATCAAGATGGCAATGCTTGAGGGAAACAAATACCGCCTCGCGACCGCGCACGGCAAACGCCTCTTTCAGGCGCTTGCCGTGCCAGCCTGGATCATCGGTGAAGATGGGGATGCAGCGGTTCAACTGATGCCGCTTAAGCCGCGTACCCGAAAGACAAATCGAGCAGTTCGGCGTTGAGCTTGCCGCCATGGAAACTGTTGCCGGATTCCAGCGCGGTCACCGTCACCGCGGCCGGGCTGAACAGCATCGGATCGACCTTGTAGAAGTCGCAGTCGTAACCCTTGAATACCTGGGCAAAGGGACGGCCGTAATCGCGCGAGGAACTGGATGGCAGCTCCTGCGCCAGCTTGGCTGCCGCATCATCTCCCCCCAGCACAAACACGTGCGCATGCCCGCCGTAAAGAATGGCATCATTGGTGCGCCCCATGCCATTGAGGAAGTCCGGCGCGGGCGGCGCCAGCGGCGCACTGGCCATGCCGTCCACCACATGCCCGAGCGGGAAATGCAAGGCATGGATCTTGTGCATGGCGACCTCCAGCACACGCCCGACAATTTGCACGGAGCCAGCGATGCTGCGCGTAGGCGTCAGAATGAAAGTCAGATTGGAGGCCGCAACACCGGTATCGCGCGCGACTTTTTCGATCACCTCAGGCGGCGGCGCCTTGTCGCTTTCCAGCACCAGACAGGCACTATCCGCCTTATCCTGATAGCCCAGTTCCTTGTAAAGTTCTTCGCGTCCGGCCAGTGCGCGTCCGGGGCCGGAACCCAGCGAAAAGAACTTCTCGTGCGCCAAGCTCCAGCCCGCATACTGGCTGCCCAGACAGGACAGGATCGGGTTGCAGGAGTGCACGTTGAGCTGCCACGGCCAGTGCGCAAAAGCCGGATTGGAGGCCAGGCTCACGCGCCCCAGCCCTCCCATGCAGATCTCGGTGATCAGTCTGCCGGCTTCCAAGCCGCCTGCATGCTTGATGCCTGCATCCACTATGGTTGCGCCGCTGGCATGTTGTTCCACACCCAGGCGCAGGGATGCTGCGTTTTCCACCAGGTGTTTGACCAGCGGTGCAGTCAGCGTATTGACGCTGGGCCAGCGGCTGGTATCCAGCGCTTGTTCGTTCGTGCTCATAAGTTAATGATCCCTTATTATTAAGAAGCTGTCTTAAAAATTCGCGAGGAGGGTTCGATGCAAGGCGCCCGGAGCACAGAAACCGGAATGCACAGGTAGTACATGAGGATTTCGAGCACCGCGTAACGCTGCAGACACCCTCCGCAGCAATTTTTAAGGCAGCTTTTAAAGTTTAGTTCAAAAATGAATTTAATGCCCGCTCCAACTGGCTTGCTCTGGCATGCACCAGCGCTGCAGCTTGGTCTGCTGTAGCGGCTGATGCCATCACGGTACAGACCGGCTCGTTTTTATTGATTTTATTGTTCGGCGGTGGCAAGTCTGCTGCCCATGCCGGCCAATCCATGCCGGCAGAAATCTCGATATCGTGCTTCGCGTACACAATCCGGTGCGCCTTAGCGCCACGAGCTATAGGCGGCAATGGGTCGAGCTGACCCTTGCAAGCGCGCACATGCAACTCGAACAGATTGCATGGCCCCGTCGGCTGATAAAGGTCAAATGTCGCGCTCAAGCGGGGGTTGACCTCCAGCACGCGGACCATCTCTCCCTCTACCATGCAGTCCAGGCTGTTGCTGCCCCGCAGCCCGGTGGCTTCCACCAGACGCGCCACCGACTGCGCAATTCTCGCGGCTACCGCTGCCGGCAGCACGATATTGCTTACCGCACCGCCGTACCTGAATGGCATGCCAGCGTCATCAGGCGCCACCCACTGCTCGCTGTAACCGACAATCTGCGCCTCTTTCCCATCTGCCAGGAACAATACCGAGACTGGCCGGCCCGCAGCCAGCCGCTGGAAATAGCGCCCGGCTGCCGGAGCAGTGTCGTCGCTCATGCGCCGTACGTGCACTCCCCCGGAGCCGCCACCCGACTTCACCAGCCACTCCTGCGACTCTACAGGCGGCGCAAAGCGCACTTGCGGATGATCGATGCCCAGACTATCCAGCAACGGAAAAAAACGGCGGGGATCCTTGAGCAGGGCAAGCACTTCCGGCTTGTTGCCCAGCAACAGACACCGATCCGCCACCCGCGCCAGCAACTCCGGCTGGGTCTCGAAGCCGCTGCCGTAGACAAAGCCGTCTACCGGGCGGAGTCCTGCATCGCAAAACTGTTGCCAGAAATCTTCAGCCTCGAAACCGCCATCGGCGAACCTGATGCGCCGATGTTCTGCCGCTGCCGCTCGCGTATCCATATCGTTGAAGATATCGAAGGCGACAACCTCATACCCGGCATCAGCGGCGGCCCTGACAAAAGGCCGCGCACTGACGGCAGCTAGCAAAATACGGTTAGCCGAAATCCCTGCGCGCCACTTCGAAGGCCGACAGGAAATCAAGGTAGACGTGACCCTGACCTTCCAGCATCTTCCTGAACAGCATATTCTGCACCTGATACTTGACGTTGCCGATTGCCAGCGCGCCCAGGCCTACCGCCTTGGTGCCAGAAATTTGCTCACCATCAGACGCCACGCCCACACCTTCCGCACCGACCGGCGGCACGGCATTAACATCGGCCACCACCTTGAGGGTCGGGGAGTTGGCCATCTGCTCCAGGGTAATCACGCGTACACCGGCGGCGGCGGCACACAATGCCACGTCCGTACTCTGGAGTATTTTCTTCTTCAGTTCGTCGGTGCTGCCATCGGTGTAGCCGATACTGGTGCCATAGCGCTTGTTATAACCTTCCGCCTTGGCTTGCACATCGGCCACGGCGCGGTGTGCAACCAGCTCCACCGTGGCTCCGTTCTTGGCCGCGATGACAGCGGTACAGCCGGCCACCGGGCCGGTCGCGCCGAAAATGCTCACCTTGCGGCCGGCAAGGTTGCCGCCGAAATTGCGTTTCAGTTCACGCTCGACCATCGCCATCATGGCCGCAGCCGTCGTGAAAGCGCCGGACGGGTCAGCAAACACGGAGACTTCGAAAGGCGGCACCATGGACTTCTTTGCTGTGGCCAGCATGTCCATCGCCACATCAATGTCGCGTCCGCCGATGAAGATGCCGGTCCGCCACACGCCGCGCGGGCCGCGCGAAAAAATGGCATCCTGCACCAGTCCCATCACCTCGTTCGGCTGCACATTGGTGTAAGGTATGACTGCGTTATAGCCGGAATCGTAGGCCATGTTGGCGTCGAACGGACTGGTATTCTTGGCCGGCGTGATAAAGTGAAGTACGAATGGTTTTTCCATCATGCTGACCCCTTAAGATTTTGGTTTACCCTAAAAATCGTCTTTAAATCGGCTTAATGCGCCGTGGCGATCACTCTTCCCGCGACGCCGCCCCTGATACTGCTGCCCTCGTTACGTCCGCGGCAACCCATGAAACGCAGCCCGGAATCCGCGCCATAACGCCGGCTTAGTTCGCGCAACAACTGCGCCGCCTGCGTCTCGCTGCCGATCACAGCAAATCCGGTCGGCCCCCAGGAGCTTTGGCCGACGCAAGTTATGCCTTGTTGTTTCAGCCATGCCAGCACTTCCGCCACCGCGGGGCTGGTGTAGCGACCGCCGCCCTGCGCGGGAGCAAAATAATCACCGATGCAGCGCTGCAGTTCGGCAATCGCCTCACCGAAAGCGACCAGGTTCTGTTCGGCCACCGCCGGCAAGGCTTGCATCAGGATACGCCTGCTCAATTCCGCCGCCTGTTCGGCAGGGAATTGCGGCAATTCGCAAAACGCCTGCACTTCACTCGCCCCGTGTACACCCTCGGCGCGCTGATCGAGAATCAGCAGCACGCGCCACGCCATCGGGAAATCCATGCGCGCGATGATGGGCGGCACCACGGTATCCTCGCCACGGCCGCCATCCAGCAACAACCCGCCGCGGTCAAACGCGCCGATGCCGATGCCGGAGCGCGCGCCACGCTCGGCTAAAGCCGCGATCTCCTGCAGCGTCATGGGCACACCATAAAGCCTGGCCAGCGCCGTGCCGATAGCCAATGCCATCTGCGTGCCGGAGCCCAGCCCGGCATGATCCGGAATCGCCTCATCCATCTGCAGGCGTACGCCGCCAGCAATGCCCGCACGCTCGACAAAAGCACGGGCACAGTCCAGTGCCCGCGCGGCCGCTGGCCCCTCTGCCATAAACTCAACAGCGCGCTGCGCGGTAAATCGGGTCGCCGGCTTGTCCAGCGCGAGGCCTATGCTGCCAAAACGTCTGCCCAGACCCCCGTTCAGGTCAATGAAACCCATATGCAGGCGTGCACAGGCAGTAATGCTTACGCTATCAGCAAGCTGGGCGAGGGTGCCTTGCATACCATGCCTACCGGAACCGGGATCAGAAGGCTTCTATTTTAGCCCAGAGAGAACTTTTTTCAAACTCATGCGTGACTGCATAACCCCCTCCCCTTTGACAGGCCATATGCTGTGCCGCTTCCGTCTTGACGCCCCGTTTTTTTCGCCCGATAATACGCGGGCAAGTTTTAGGAGCCGCATCAGGCTGCAAGCCGCCGAGTCCAACCCTGCCGGGACGCACTGCACAGATGACGTCGCGGCAATCCAGACCTGAACTTGAAATATTAAAACAAACGCAACAGCAACCGCGTTACTCCGCATATAGCACAGCGGCATCTATACACTTGGGGCGAGGCCATCGGATGGAGAGTTTTGAGCAAGCAGGTGTTGTGGAAAACGTCACCTGCCCTTTTTGCGGCCTGTTGTGCGACGATCTGACGGTTGAGCGCAGTGCTACAGGAAACCTGACGGTCAAGGACAAGGGGTGCGCCAAGAGCGTGACCTTCTTTGGACGCCCGCAGCAATCGACCCTGCCGCGGGTAAACGGCAAACCTGCCGAATTGAAGGCGGCAGTTGCCAAAGCTGCTGAAATCCTGGGCAAAGCCAAGCTTCCACTGTTTGCCGGCCTCGGCACCGAAGTGCAGGGAATGCGCGCGGTGATGAGCCTGGCCGACAAGGCAGGCGCCACGCTCGACCACATGAATTCCAACGGCTTCATGCGCAACATCCAGGTGATCCAGAACTCCGGCTGGCAGATCACTACGCTCACCGAAGTGCGCAACCGCGTCGACCTGCTGGTCATTGTCGGTACCGACATCGTCAGCGTGTTCCCGCGCTTCTTCGAGCGGGAAGTCTGGAACAAGGACAACATGTTTGGCCAGGATACGAGCAGCCGTGAAGTGGTCTACCTGGGTGGGCGCAACATCGACACTTCAGCCGGCATTGCGCCTGACGGCCGCAAGCCCGAATATCTACCTTGCGATCTCGACCGCCTGCCGGACGTGATCGCCGCGCTGCGCGCACTGGCACTCGGCAAAAAGCTGCACGCCACCGAGGTGGCCGGTATCGCCATGGCCGACCTGGAAAAACTGGCGGAGCGCCTTAAGGCCGCCCAATACAGCGTCGTGGCGTGGGCCGCTGCCCCGCTGAATTTCCCCCATGCCGAGTTGACCGTGCAAAATGTCACGGAACTGGTCAAGGAACTCAACAAGACCACCCGCTCCAACGGCCTGCCATTGGGCGGCATCGAGGGCGACATGAACGCCAACCAGGTTTCGACCTGGATTTCCGGTTACCCGATGCGCACTTCCTATGCCCGCGCCTACCCGGAGCATGACCCTTATCATTTCTCCACCGACCATCTGCTGGCGAGCGGCGAAGCCGATGCCTTGTTCTGGGTGTCCTCCTTCAACCCGGATCGCACCCCGCCGCAAACCGACCTGCCCACCGTGGTGTTCGGCCATGCGCAGATGAAACTGGACAAGGAACCGGACGTGTTCATCCCGGTCGGCATGCCGGGCGCAGACCACAAAGGCATCATGTTCCGCACCGACAACGTGGTGTCGCTGCCGCTGGAACAACTCCGCGCAAGCTCACTGCCATCTCTGGCGGAAGTGCTGACTGCCATCGAACAAGCGCTGCAAGGAAACACTTAACCATGTTAATCAAGCTATCCGGCGGGCGCGTCTACGATCCAGCCCATGGCATCGACGGCAAGGTCATGGACATTTATGCCCGCGACGGCCGCATCGTCGAGCGTCCGCGTGACGGCGAGCGCGTCGACCAGGAATACAACATCGCCGGCAAGGTGGTCATGGCCGGGGCCATCGACATGCATACCCATATCGGCGGGGGCAAGGTCAACATCGCCCGCACTTTGTTGCCGGAAGACCACAGAGGCGACCCGGTGCCGCATAACACCATCTGTCGCGCCGGCTGTGGTCATGTCGTACCCTCCTCGTTGACCACTGGCTACCGCTATGCAGAAATGGGCTACACTGCCTGCTTCGAGCCTGCCGTGCTGCCCCTGAATGCGCGCCAGGCCCATCTGGAAATGGGCGACGTGCCCATCGTCGACAAGGGCGGCTATGTCATGCTGGGCAGCGACGACCTCCTGCTCAGAATGCTCGCGGCAAAGAAAGACCAGAACGCCATCAACGACTACGTGGCATGGACTATCCAGTCGGCCCAGGCCATGGGCATCAAGGTGGTGAACGCGGGCGGCATCAATGCCTTCAAATTCAACCAGCGCATGCTGGATCTGGATGAACAGAATTCCCATTACAAGGTTACGCCGCGCGATGTACTCAAGGTGTTATCGCGCGCCGTGCATGAACTCAACGTGCCGCACCCGCTGCACATCCACGGCAACAACCTGGGCGTGCCGGGCAACGTCGAAACCACACTCAATACCATGGCGGGCGTGGAAGGCTATCCCATCCACCTCACTCATATTCAGTTCCATTCTTATGGCACCGAAGGCGACCGCAAATTTTCCTCCGGCGCCGCGCGTATCGCCGAGGCCATCAACCAGCGCAAGAATGTTTCCGCCGACGTTGGTCAGATACTGTTTGGTCAGACCGTCACCGCCTCCGGCGACAACATGGCGCAGTTCCGCAACCGTGCGGCCGGCAGTCCGAATAAATGGGTGGTGATGGACATCGAATGCGATGCCGGCTGCGGCGTGGTGCCGTTCAAGTACAAGGATCAGAACTTCGTCAATGCGCTGCAATGGGCCATCGGCCTGGAAATCTTCCTGCTGGTGGAAGACCCGTGGCGCATTTTTCTCACCACCGACCATCCCAACGGCGCGCCGTTCACCAGCTACCCGCACCTGATCAAGCTGCTGATGGACAAGACTTTCCGCAACGAAATGTTCTCCCGCATCAGCCCGGATGCGCAGAAAATGAGCACGCTGGGCAGCATCGACCGCGAATATTCGCTATATGAAATCGCCATCATGACGCGCGCCGGTGCCGCCAAACTGGTCGGCCTGCACGACAGGGGGCATCTGGGAGCGGGTGCCGGAGCCGATATCACGGTGTATACCGATAATGCCGACCGCGAAAAAATGTTCGCCAAGCCGGATTATGTGTTCAAGGATGGTCAGTTAGTCGTCAAGGATGGCGAAGTGGTCAAAGTCACCTGGGGCGCCACCCACACCATCCGTCCCGAGTTCGACCGCACCATCGAAAAGGAAATCAGCAAGTATTTCGACACCTACCACACCCTCAAGGCGGATCACGTCAAGATCACCGACCAGCAGATGGCGGATGATGGAAGAGGCCATCTTTCCATCCATGAGTGCACAGGCCGCCGGGAGAAGACAGCATGATCATTAACGGCGTCCAGATCGACGACACTTTCGCCGAAGCCTTCGGCGTGCGTGGCACGCGCGTCATCATCACCGCGCAGAATCACAAATGGGCCAACATTGCGGCGACCACCATGACCGGCTTCGCCACTTCCGTCATTGCCTGCGGCGTGGAAGCCGGCATCGAGCGCGAACTCGGCCCGGAGGAAACCCCGGACGGCCGCCCCGGCGTGTCCGTGCTGCTGTTTGCCATGGGCAGCGCGGTGCTGATGAAACAACTGGAAACCCGCCTGGGCCAATGCGTGCTGACCTGCCCGACCACGGCAGCATTCTCCGGCATCGACGGCGACTCCGAAATGGTCACCCGCATCAACCTGGGTAAGAACCTGCGTTTCTTCGGCGACGGCTTCCAGATTTCCAAGCAGTTCGGCGGCAAGCGCTACTGGCGCGTGCCGGTGATGGACGGCGAGTTCCTCACCGAAGAAACCACCGGCATGGTGCGCGCGGTGGGTGGCGGCAACTTCCTGATCCTCGCCGAATCCCAGCCGCAGGCGCTGGCCGCGTGCGAAGCCGCGATCGAGGCGATGAGGAAGCTGCCCAACGTGATCATGCCGTTCCCCGGCGGCGTGGTGCGCTCCGGCTCCAAGGTCGGCTCCAAGTACAAGACGCTGATCGCCTCCACCAACGACGCGTTCTGCCCGACGCTGAAAGGCATCACCAACACCGACCTGTCGCCGGAAATAGAATCGGTGATGGAAATCGTCATCGACGGCCTCACCGAGGAAGATATCCGCAAGGCCACGCGCGCCGGCATCGCCGCCGCCTGTGAACTCGGCGCCAGCAACGGCATCAAACGTGTTTCCGCCGGCAATTACGGCGGCAAACTCGGTCAATTCCAGTTTCACCTGCGGGAGATCATGGCATGAGCGCCCTGACTTTTACCCTGAAGACCCAGCCCCAGCAACGCGTGGATATGTCGCCGCTGACGCCGGACAGTCTTGCCGGAAAATCCGCCACCGACATCGCCGCCATTGAACTGCAGTGCGGCAACCGCAAGCTGCGTACCGACGCGCTGTTCAACATTTCCGGCGACGATGCCAGCGCGATCGTAATCAGCAATGCATGCGGTAAACTGGATTTCATCGGCCACGGCATGAAAAGCGGCAGCATCACCGTGCATGGCGGTGCCGGTTCCTACCTGGGCCTGGGCATGAAAAAGGGCACGCTCACCGTGCACGGCAATGTCGATGCCTTTGCCGCCAGCGGCATGGCAGGCGGCATGATGCACATTCACGGCAACGTGGGCGATTTCCTCGCCGCTGCCCTCCCCGGCGACAGGAAAGGCATGAAAGGCGGCACCGTCCTCATCACCGGCAATGCCGGCGATAGAGCCGGGGACCAAATGCGGCGCGGCATCATCCTGATCGAAGGCAATGTCGGCGCTTATTGCGCTTCGCGCATGCTGGCCGGCACCATCGGCGTCATGGGCTCGGTGGGCGAATTCATCGGCTTCGGCATGCGCCGCGGCACCCTGCTGCTGTTCAGCCAGCCGCAACTGCATGCGACCATTCAGGATTGCGGCCTGCATACCCTGCCGTTCCTCAGCCTGATGTTCAAATCGTTTCGGGCGCTGCAAAGCAAGTTCGCAACGCTCGATAAAAATCGCGTACGGCGTTACGCTGGCGATATTGCCAATGATGGCAAGGGAGAAATCCTGGTTTTCCTTTGAGCGAAGCTGCAAAGGAAAAAGCCGGGGCTTGGTTCCCGGCGCTTCGTGTTGAAACATAATAATTTTTGGGGCCTATGGCATGTCCGAACAAATCATCCGCGTTGATGAGATCAAGAAAAAACGCAGCAAGCCCAAGGGCCGGGCGGCCGACCCGACCGCCCAGGCCGAAGTACGGGAGCTGCTGGGGGATGCAGCGCGCACGCCCGAGCTGCTGATCGAGCACTTGCACAAGATCCAGGACCACTACGGCCACATTTCCGCCAAGCATATCGTCGCGCTGGCTGCCGAGATGAAGCTGTCGCAGACTGAAGTTTACGAGGTCGCCACTTTCTATCACCACTTCGACGTCATCAAGGAAGGCGTGACGCCGCCGCCTCAGCTCACTGTGCGCGTGTGCGAATCGGTCACCTGCGATATGTTCGGCGCAAAAGGTTTGATCAAGGAACTCCAGAGCGCCCTGGGTGACCAGGTGCGCGTGCAGCCGGTGCCCTGCGTCGGCCGTTGCCAGCATGCGCCGGTGGCCGTGGTCGGCCAGAACCCGGTGGATCATGCCAGCAAGGACAGCGTGCTGAAAACGGTGGCAAGCAAGGCCATCCAGGCGCCCGTCACTGCCTATACCTCCTACGAACAATACCAGGCCGGTGGCGGCTATCGCCTTTATCAGGATTGCCGCAGCGGAAAACACACCGCCGAGCAGCTGATGGTCATCATGGAAAATTCTGGCCTGCGCGGCTTGGGCGGCGCAGGCTTCCCGGTCGGGCGCAAGTGGCGCATCGTCGGCAGCCAGCCGGCACCGCGCCTGATGGCCATCAACATCGACGAAGGCGAACCCGGCACCTTCAAGGACAGGCACTACCTCGAATCCGATCCGCACCGTTTCCTGGAGGGCATGCTGATTGCCGCCTGGGCGGTAGGTATCGAGAAAATCTACATCTACCTGCGCGACGAATACGCGACGTGCCGTGAAATCCTCCTCAGGGAACTTGCTGCCCTGCAAGCCAACCCGCCGCACGACCTGCCTCCCATCGAACTGCGCCGCGGCGCCGGCGCCTACATTTGCGGCGAGGAGTCGGCCATGATCGAATCCATCGAAGGCAAACGCGGCATGCCGCGCCTGCGTCCGCCGTTCCTGGCGGAAGTCGGCCTGTTCGGCCGCCCTACGCTGGAGCACAACATGGAGTCGGTGTTCTGGGTGCGCGACATCGTGGAAAAAGGCCCGGAATGGTTCACCGCCCATGGCCGCCACGAGCGCAAGGGCTTGCGCTCGTTCTCGGTCAGCGGCCGGGTGAAGAAGCCGGGCGTGCACCTCGCTCCCGCCGGCATCACCATGCGCGAACTGATAGACGAATACTGCGGCGGCATGCTGGACGGCCACGAGTTCTACGGCTATTTCCCCGGCGGCGCTTCCGGCGGCATTCTGCCTGCCTCCATGGGCGACATCCCGCTCGATTTCGATACGCTCAACCAGTACGGCTGCTTCATCGGTTCTGCCGCCGTGATCGTGTTCTCCAGACACGACAAGGCGCGCGACCTGGCGCTCAATGCCATCAAGTTCTTCGAGGACGAGTCCTGCGGTCAATGCACGCCCTGCCGCGTCGGTACCGCCAAGGCCGCCACGCTGATGGAAAAACCACACTGGGACCAGCCATTGTTGGAAGAACTGTCCGTCGCTATGATGGACGCTTCGATTTGCGGTCTCGGGCAAGCAGCGCCGAATCCGGTGCGCTGTGTAATCAAGTATTTCCCTGACGAACTCCAATAGCGAACTCAAGTAGGAAGATGCGATGAACGCTCCCACCAGCCTGCCGTCAACTATCCCCTTCTCCCTCAACGGCGAGAAGATCGAAGCCTTGGCCGGCGAAACCATCATTCAGGCCGCGCAACGCAACGGCGTTGAAATTCCGCACCTGTGCTATATGGATGGCATGCGCCCCGATGGCAACTGCCGCGCCTGCATGGTGGAAATCAAGGGCGAGCGCGTGCTGGCTCCCTCCTGCTGCCGCGCCCCCAAGCCGGACATGGAAGTATCCTCCAGCAATCCCCGCGCGACCGCGGCCCAGAAGATGGTGCTGGAGCTGCTGCTGTCCGATATGCCGCCCAAGGAATACAAGCTTGATAACGAGCTCACCGCCTGGGCAAAAAAAATGGGGGTCAGCAAGCCACGCTTCGATCCCCGCCACTCGCCGGACGCCGACCTTTCCAACCCCGCCATCGCCGTCAACCTCGATGCCTGCATCCAGTGCACGCGCTGCGTGCGTGCGTGCCGCGAAACCCAGGTCAATGACGTGATCGGCTATGCCTTCCGCGGCGGCCATGCCGAAATCGTGTTCGATCAGGGCGACCCCATGGGCGACTCCACCTGCGTCACCTGCGGCGAATGCGTGCAGGCTTGCCCCACCGGCGCATTGTCACCGGGCAACGGCGCCGCCATGATCAAGCCGGACAAGAGCGTGGATTCCGGCTGCCCATTCTGCGGCGTTGGCTGCCAGCTGACCTACCACGTCAAGGATAACAAGATCATCAGCGTCACCGGGCGCAACGGCCCGGCCAACCATGACCGCCTGTGCGTCAAGGGCCGTTATGGCTTCGACTACCCGGCCCACAAGCAGCGCTTGACCAAGCCGCTGATCCGCAAACCGGGGATACCGAAGTCGTTCGACATGGAAATGGATCCTGCCAATCCCTACGCGGCTTTCCGCGAAGCGAGCTGGGAAGAGGCCCTGGACTTCGCCGCCGACGGCCTGAAGAAAATCATTGCAAAAGATGGCAAATACGCGCTGGCCGGTTTTGGCTCGGCAAAAGGCAGCAACGAGGAAGCCTACCTGTTCCAGAAGCTGGTGCGCACCGGCTTCGGCACCAATAATGTAGACCACTGTACCCGCCTGTGCCACGCCTCCTCGGTGGTGGCACTGCTGGAAGGCGTGGGCTCCGGCGCGGTGTCCAACCCGGTGGCCGATGTGCAATACGCTGAAGTGGTGATCGTTATCGGCTCCAACCCCATCATCAACCATCCTGTAGCGGCGACCTTTATCAAGAACGCGGTGAAGAAAGGCACTACCAAACTCATACTCATGGATCCGCGCCGCACCGAACTGGCGCGCCACGCGGCCTATTTCCTGCCGTTCAAGCCGGACACCGACGTGGCCATGCTCAACGCCATGCTCAATGTGATCGTCACCGAAGGGCTGGTGGATGAAGAGTTCATCAAGCATCGCACCGAGAACTACGAGGCGCTGAAGGAAAACGTCAAAGCCTATACGCCGGAAGCCATGGAACCGATCTGCGGCATTTCCGCCCAGACCTTGCGCGAAGTGGCCAAGCTCTACGCCACCTCCAAAGGCTCCATGATCCTGTGGGGCATGGGCGTGTCGCAGCACGTGCACGGCACCGACAACGCGCGCTGCCTGATCGCGCTATCCATGGTCACTGGCCAGATCGGGCGCCGCGGCACCGGATTACATCCGCTGCGCGGCCAGAACAACGTGCAGGGCGCGTCCGACGTCGGCCTCATCCCCATGTGCTTCCCCGACTACCTGCGCGTGGACAACCCGGAAGCGCACGCCAAGTTCGAACAGCTGTGGGACACCCCGCTGGATAACAAACCCGGCCTTACCGTGGTTGAAATCATGGATGCCGCTTGCGAAGGCAGAATCAAGGGCCTGTACGTCGAGGGCGAAAACCCGGCGATGTCCGACCCCAACAGCAACCACGCGCGCGAGGGCCTGGCGCATCTGGAGCACCTGATCGTGCAGGACATCTTCATGACGGAAACGGCCTACTTCGCCGACGTCGTACTGCCGGCATCCTCCTATGCCGAGAAAACCGGCACCTTTACCAACACCGACCGCATCGTCCAGCTTGGCCGCCAGGCCATCGATCCGCCGGGCGACGCACGCCAGGACTTGTGGATCATCCAGGAAATCGCCCGCCGTCTCGGCCTGGACTGGAAATACGGCGGTTCCAGGGACGTGTTCAACGAAATGCGCCTGGCCATGCAAAGCATCGCCGGCATCACCTGGGAACGGCTGGAGCAAGAAAGCGCCGTGACCTACCCGTGCGAGCAGGAAGGCGACCCGGGCGAGGAAGTCATTTTCCAGGACACTTTCCCGCGCCCCAGCGGCAAAGCCCGGCTGGTGCCGGCCGACATCATCCCGGCCGACGAACGCCCGGACGACGCCTATCCGCTGGTGCTCATCACCGGCCGCCAGCTCGAGCACTGGCATACCGGCTCCATGACGCGTCGCGCCAGCGTGCTTGATGCCATTGAACCGGCGCCCACCGTCAGTATCCACCCGCTCGACCTGGATGCCATCGATGCCGAGCCCGGCGACATCGTCACCGTTGCCTCGCGCCGCGGCCAGGTCTCGCTGTTTGCCCGCGCCGATGACGGCATCCCCCGCGGCGCCGTGTTCATCCCCTTCTGCTACTACGAGGCGGCGGCGAACAAGCTTACCAATCAGGCGCTCGACCCGTACGCCAAAATTGCCGAAGTCAAGTATTGCGCGGTGCGCATCAGCAAGGGCGGAGACGTCACCGACGCGCTGGGATACCACAGCGAACCGGCAGTCGCTTGATCAACGACACGGTTATTTCGTAAGCCAGGGTTTGCCACAGGGGCTACCATCCCAGGGCTAACTCAGGCTTGCTGTCGGATTGACGGTAGCGGTGCCGCAGCATAGTCGTTTTATTTATATTACGTGCCTTTGTTGCTCAGGATGACCCCCCGTGACATCCACTCCCTCCTACTGTCCCTTGTGCATTTCCCTCTGCGGCTGCTTCTATCAAGTCGAGGGTGGGGTGCTGACCGACGTCGTTACCAATCCGGACCACCCCACCGGCAAGCACTTGTGCGCCAAGGGGCTGGCAGCACCTGCGCTGTTGCGCCACCCCGACCGGCTTTTATATCCGCTGCGCCGCACCAATCCCAAGGGCAGCGCCGATGCCGGCTGGCAAAGAATTTCATGGGAAGAGGCGCTGGAAATCACCGCGTCCAGCCTGCGGCGCATTGCCGAAGAAAGCGGCCCTGAGGCGGTGAGTTTTTGCGTGACCACCCCCAGCGGCACGGCAATAGCAGACGGGATGCCGTGGATTTCCCGGCTGGCGAATGCTTTCGGCAGCCCCAACATGGTGTGGACTACCCACGTATGCAACTGGCACCGCGACTTTGCCCCGATGACCACCTTCGGCTCGGGTATCGGCATGCCCGATTTCGCCCGCACCGGCTGCCTGCTGTTGTGGGGCGTGAATCCCCCCGCCACGTGGCTGGCGATGGCGGAGGAAATCAAAACAGCGCGGCAGCGCGGCATGAAGCTGATCGTCATCGACCCGCGCGGCGCCGGGTTCGCCAGAAATGCCGACGCGTGGTTGCGGGTGCGGCCGGGAACCGACGGGGTGCTGGCACTGGCGCTGGCCAATCTGCTGGTGCAAAGCGGCGCCTATGACCGCGAGTTTCTCCTGCGCCATACCACCGCGCCGTTTCTGGTGCGGGACGACAGCGGGGAATTCCTGCTCTCCGCCGAAGGGCGAAAAATGGTGTGGGATGAAGCGCTCGGCCATGCCGTTCCAGCGCCGCCGCCCGGAAGTGCTATGCCTCTGGCGCTCAGCGGGCAGTTCGAGGCGCCCACGTCCGACGGCTTAATATCCTGCCGCCCCACCTTCGACCTTTTTGCCCAGCGCTGCGCGGAATATCCCTTGGCGCGGGCGTCGGAAATCACCGGCATTGCCGGCCCCACTATCACCCAGGCCGCGGAATTGATGACAGGCCACGGCCCCGTAGCGTTTTACGGCTGGGCCGGCCTGAACCAGCATCACCAGGCGACGCAGACCGGCCGGGCACTGCATCTGTTGTACGCGCTCACCGGGTGTTATGACGCTCCCGGCGGCAACGTGTTTTTCACCAAACCGCCGGTGCGTAACGCGATGGGCAGCGAGTTGCTATCGCCATCTCAGGCAGCCAAGGCACTGGGTCTGGATGAGCGGCCTCTCGGCCCGGCGAAGAAGGGATGGATTTCCGAAGCCGATTTGTACTGCGCCATCGTCGATGGCAAACCGTACCCGGTGCGCGGGCTGCTGTCCTTCGGCTCCAATCTGCTGGCCACCCGCGCCGAGCCGCAACGGGGACAGGCGGCGCTGCGCAAGTTGGAGTTTTACGCCCACGCCGATTTCTTTCCCTCCGCCATGAGCCATGATGCGGATATCCTATTCCCCGTCGCCATGCCGTGGGAGCGGCAGGGGTTGCAGGCAGGATTCCTGGTGCATCAGGCGGCGGAATCCCTGGTGCAATTGCGCACCCCGATGGTGGCGCCCCAGGGCGAGGCACGATCCGACGCCGCCATTGCCTTTGAACTGGCGGCGCGCCTGGGATTGAACGATCAATTCTTCGGCGGCGACCCGGAAGCGGCATTGCGCCACGTGCTCGAACCCACCGGCCTGACTCCAGAAGCTTTGCGGGCTGCCCCGGCAGGCCTGAAGCTGCCGCTTGATACGCATTATTTCAAATATCGGGAGCAGGGCTTTGCCACGCCCAGCGGGCGCATTGAATTCTATTCCGAAGCGTTGCAGCGCATCGACCAGCCGCCGTTGCCGGAATTCCGGCAGCCTGAGCTGAGCGCGGAGTTCCCGCTGCTGATGACCTGCGCCAAACTGCCCGACCGTTGTCACAGCCAGCACCAGCAGGCGGAGCGTCCGCGGCGCAAACCGCGCCTGCCGGCGGTATATCTTCACCCCGCAACGGCGGGAGAGCGGGACATAGCGGAAGGAGACGCGGTTACCGTGCATTCCCCTCACGGCACGATGCGGGGGCGCGCCAGGCTGGACGCCGCTCTCGACCCGCGGACGTTATGGGCACATTACGGCTGGTGGCAAGCGGTTCCCGGAGAGGCAATGGAAATGGCCGCCAACTACACTGCCCTGGCCGGCCCGGAATGCGACCCGGTAAGCGGTTCGGCGCTGCTGCGGGGGATAGCTTGCCGGGTGGAGAAAAATTTTCTGCCTTGAGCACATTCGGCTAATATGCAAAACGTATGCGGCTTCAAGAGCAGCCAACCGCACTGGGTTAGGAAGCTGGCGATGGGTTCTGGTGCAAGGCTGTTGCCTGACAACAAGGTGGAAAGGACATGCGAAACTTGCAGCGGTTGCGGAAAATTGAGCTATGCACCAGCCATTGCCGCCGTTGATCAAGGCCTTGCTTGAGCCCGGACGTTATCCAGACCCGGCACAAGGCGTCGAACTGATCGAGACCCACGCCTCGTGGCTGCTGCTCGCCGGAGAATTCGCCTACAAGATCAAGAAGCCGATCACGCTGCCCTTCCTCGACTACGGCACGCTGGAGCAGCGCCGTGCCTGCTGCGAAACCGAGCTGCGCCTGAATCGCCGCTTCGCCCCGGATCTTTACCTCGATGTCGTCGCCATCACCGGCACGCCCGAGAATCCACGATTCGGCGGCGACGGCGCTCCCATCGAGTTCGCCGTCAAGATGCGCCGCTTCGCCGAAGCCGGACGGCTCGACCGCGTCTGCGCCCGCGGCGAGCTTGAACCCGCGCATGTTTCCGCGCTGGCGGATGCCGTCGTCGCCTTCCACCGTGATGCCGCCATCGCCCCCGTCGAGGCACGCTTCGGTTCGCCCTCTGAAGTACTGGCGCCGGCGCTGGAGAACTTCGAAGAGTTGCATTCCCTGCTGTCTGACGCGGAGTGCCGGAGCAAGCTCGATACCCTACTGGCTTGGACGCATGCCGAATTCAACCGCCTTGCCCCGCATTTCGCCGCGCGCAAGGCTGCAGGACAGGTGCGCGAGTGCCACGGCGACTTGCATCTGGGCAACCTGGTGCTGATCGACGGGCGCGTGACGCTGTTCGATTGCATCGAGTTCAATGAGGATTTCCGCTGGATCGACGTAGCCAGCGAAATCGCCTTCACCTATGTCGACCTGCTCGACCACCGCCAGCCCGGGCTGGCCGGCTGGCTTCTGAACGAATGGCTGAGCCGCAGCGGCGACTACGATGCCATGCCGGTGCTGCGCTTCTATGCCGCCTATCGCGCACTGGTGCGCGCCAAGGTAGCGGCGATCCGGGCCGGACAAAATCAAGGGGACATCAGCGAGACACGCGAATACATCGCGCTTGCCGAGTGGCTCGCCACGCCGCCTAAGCCCCGGCTGATCATTACCCACGGCCTCGCAGGCTGCGGCAAGACCACAGCGTCAACACGCCTGCTGCAGAGCGACGCCAATGCCGCCACGCTGCGTCTGCGCTCGGATGTCGAACGCAAGCGCCTGTTCGGGCTCGCCGCCGCGGACAAGAGCCACTCGCCGCTTGATGGCGGCATCTACGGGCAGGAAGCGCACCTGCTCACCTACCGCCGGCTGCAGGACTTGGCCCAGGGGCTGCTCAAGGCCGGCTGGTCAGTGATCGTCGACGCCGCCTTCCTCAAGCGCGCCGAACGTGCCACCTTCCGCGCGCTGGCAACGCAAACGGGAGTGGAATTCCGCATCCTGGCGCCGCAATCATCGCCAGCGCAGTTGCGCGCGCGCATCGCTGCCCGGCTGGGAAAAGGGCGCGACGCTTCGGAAGCCACGCTCGAAGTGCTGGAACGGCAGATGGCCTTGATCGAGCCGCTGGATGCAGATGAGCGCAACTGCCTGCTATAGACGTAAAATTGCATACGTGCAGCCTCCGCAGGACAGGAGATGCGGCCACCCGGGGTCCAAGATCGAAAACTCAGCACAATTTCGTGGTGCCATGTTAGCTCCGGCTTGTTGTGATGCCGCCGCCACAACGCCAAGGCTAAACCAGCGCATGGCGGCGGGATGCGCCTGATGTGGCATGTGCTGGGCATTCTGGTTGCAGCCTATGGCGGGCTCGCACTGTTACTGTATATTTTTCAGTCGCATCTGATTTTCTATCCGGGAATCGGGCGTGAGATCATCGCCACCCCCACCCAAATCGGCCTGCCATACGAAGACCTGCACCTGAAAACTTCCAACGGCATGAGTTTGCATGGCTGGTACATTCCGGCCCCGCAGCCGCGCGGCACGGTATTGTTCCTGCACGGCAACGCCGGGAATATTTCCCACCGGCTCGATTCGGTGCAGATGTTTCATCGTCTGGGCTACAGCACGCTGATCTTCGATTATCGTGGTTACGGAAAGAGCGGCGGCACGCCTACCGAGCAGGGTACCTACCGGGATGCCGAGGCCGCATGGCGCTACCTGATCGAACAACGGCACACCCCCGCCTGCCGCATCGTGTTGTACGGCGAATCGCTGGGCGGCGCCGTTGCCGCATGGCTGGCCGCCCGCCAAAAACCGGCTGCACTGGTGATCGCTTCCGGCTTCACTTCCGTGCCCGATTTCGGGCAGCGCATCTATCCCTATATTCCGGTGCGGTGGCTGGCGCGTTTCCGTTACGACACGCGGGAAAATCTGCGTTCTGTTACTGCGCCGGTGCTGATCGCCCACAGTCCGCAAGATGAAATCATTCCCTTCGAGCACGGGCGTGCGCTGTTTGCCGCAGCAAATCCGCCCAAGCTTTTTCTCGAACTTGCCGGTGGACATAATGACGGGTTCATTTTCATGCGTGAGTCATGGGTCAAGGTGCTGGGGGATTTTCTTGATGCGCAGATGGATACGTCCTGTATCCGGTGAAGCACGGATTGCATATACGGCATGCTGTCCAACTTTTTCCATGAATCAAAGGACTGCCGGGTTGTTTTGAGACATTGACGCGCGGCAGAAATGTGCCCGTCAGCACTGCTTCGAGTCAACGATCACTTTCTGTAAACACGAACCCGGGCTTGACCCGTTGCGGCCATATGCGTTACGGATATCCATAGGCTGGTCCCGTTCCAAGCCGGATGGTCAGACAAACCTGAACTTAAACATCCCTCTTTTCTTCCGGTGCCTTCTTGTCCGTCCATTTGGCAAGAGTTGATGCCAAGTCATCCATGTTGATCGGCTTGGTCAGGAAGTCATCCATTCCGGAGGAAAAACAGTGTTGACGATCTTTCTCGAACGCTCCGGCAGTGAGGGCGATAATCGGCAAGCGTGGCTGATGGGTTTCCTTCTCCCACTGGCGGATGCGCTCTGTTGCCTTGAGGCCGTCCATCACCGGCATCTGCACGTCCATCAGCACCAAGTTAGGCCGCATACCGTTCGTGATGGCATCGACTGCCTTCTGGCCGTTTTCTACGCTCTCGACTTGCATACCAATTTTCCTGACACATGCCTCGGCCACTTTGCGGTTTATCAGGTTGTCCTCAACCACTAGGACAAGACCAGCCAATCCTGCTGACGGTGTAGTATTCCACTCGAGCTCGGTGCCGCGCTCGATATGGCGACTGTCTTCGTCTTCCCGCACGATATCAGCACGGATGCGGAACCAGAAGCGTGAGCCCTTTCCAGCTTCGCTTTCAACGAACACATCGCCCCCCATGAGCTTGGCCAGGCTGCTGACGATGGAGAGTCCCAGCCCTGTTCCCCCGTATTCGCGGGTGGTCGAGCTATCCGCTTGGGAGAAGGGCTTGAATAGCAGGGACTGCTTGTCAGGTGGGATGCCGATACCGCTGTCACTGACAGCGAACTCCAGAAGGGCCTCATTTTCTCTGCGCTCGACCTCGACGCCTTCCACGTGTACGAATCCGTGCGCCGTGAATTTGATGGCATTGCTGACTAAATTAGACAGCATCTGTCGCAGGCGAGTTGAATCTGCCCAGTACCGCTGATCCTCCTGGCCACGCCAATTGGCTACTATCTTCAGTCCCTTGGAGTGCGTCTGGGCCGCAAACAGTGCGGCGACCTCTTCGATGATATGACGTGGATTGCAAGCGGTATATACCAGATCAACCTTGCCTGCTTCAACTTTGGAAAGGTCCAGAATGTCATCAAGCAGGCCCAGTAGAGTCTGCCCAGAGTTGAGGATCGTCCCCGCGAATTCGTGTCGATCATCCTCGGTGAGCCGAGGCATCATGAGTAATTGCGCCATGCCGAGAATTCCATTCATCGGTGTACGAAGTTCGTGCGACATGGTGGCCAAAAATTGGCTCTTGGTTAGATTAGCCGCTTCGGCAGCTTCCTTGGCTCGTACCGCTTCCTCCTCGGAGCGTTTGCGTTGGCGTTCCTTTTCCTTGAACGATTCGTAATTCTCAAATATGAAGACTAGTGCGATCAAGTAAACGCAGGTCGTCGTAATATCCAAATTGGAATAGCCCGTCGCGAAGTATCCAGAAATATGGACGGATACGATAGTGAGAAGTATGCCGACGAGCCATAGCCGGCCCATTTGTCTGCCCTTGAGAAAGAATCCCGATGCGGCAAGGAGAAAAAACAGGGACAGACGCATCGTGTTCTGAGGCGCCAGAAGGTAGATGGCCAAAAACAAGGCAAATGAGAAAGTAAGCGCCAGTGTGCAGACGATCTCAACATATTGCTTGTGACGACTAAGATAGAAGAGCAGCGCAAAATTGATCCCTGCAAAAACGAAATCAATCAAGCCCATCAAGGTACTCGAATGCCAGCGGACAAAACCCATCCCGCTGGCTACGATGCCGGCGAATAGGAATACGCTATAGAGGAATCCGATCTTGTGCCTTGTCTCGTCGTCTCCATGGACGGGGTTATCGAACCGAGATGGCGTAGCGTTTGTCATTATCAGAAACGTCTGTGATATTTAGACCAGGTTGACCAGCCAGTCTATGCTGGCGCACTTGTCGTATGTTGCGTCGCCGATTGGCTGAGGTATTGAGCGCCATTTTTTTCGGCGCTACCGAGACATTCTACGCCCACCCTTGTTTTATGTCTCTGGATCCAGTACTCCACAAGGCGCGAGTTGGTAATTCTATATCCAGGCTTCAGCAACAAGAATGGGGCAGTGAGATGCGGCCAGCGTGCGATGCTGGTGCTTGCGGCTTCAACAAAAGTCACGGATGACTGGTTCTTGGAAGAAACTAGCTGGTCAAAAGCTGGATTTGGGTTGGTTCTGATCGTCTGCATTCGGCCGGAACTGAACCTTCGAGTATTTCCTGAAAAATGTCCAGTTTTCCCCGACATTTATATGCCTAGCATACTCAACATAACGTATGAATTGAACATTCTGTAATCGGCGCGCAAAATGTCAGCTGGCAAGACGATATTTGGGTTCGGCCATTACCTGTTTGCTGCCTGGATCAAGTATTCGAGCGGGAAAATCCTACCAATGGAAGCGAGGCATGAACCCAGTGCACTGCCGCAAGCTCATCATGATTTGTCGCTTAGAAAGTACACCGTGCTGAAGCCCCTATTCCTCAAGTCATTGCTGCCCGCCTTGCATACTCGCTGGTCCTGGCTGATTCCGGGTGCGGCGCTCGTGGCCGGACTGGCGATCTCATGGTCAGTTGCCGTCAGGCAGGAAGCTGCCAACATGCGTATCGCCGAGGAAGCCATACACAAGGAAGGCAACCTCCTCGCCGAAGGGCTGCGAACCCGTATCGCCGGTTACGGCCACGCCCTGCGCGGCGCGCGCGGCTTTTTCATTGGCGATCCCAACGCTGACCGCGCCAAATTCCGCCGCTACGCTGAGTCGCGCGATCTGGCGAAGGAATTCCCCGGCGCGCTGGGTATCGGCTTCGTGCGCTACGTGCCGCGCGACCACCTGGCCGCGTTCGTCGAACAGCGACGGCGCGAACTCGACCCGAAGTTCGACATACGAACCATGGGCGCCAACACCGGCGCCGCCTTTGTCATCGACTATTTCGAGCCATCGTCCTTGGGCAACCGGGTTATCGGCATCGATATCGGCAGCGAGGTGGTACGGCGCGAGGCGGCGATGCGCTCCATGTGGGCCGGAGAGGGGGCGATCTCGGCGCCACTTTTTCATATTGTCTATGGCGCCGCTTCGCCGGGATTCGCCTATATGCTGCCGATTTACCGGGACGGCGCCCCTGTTGCCACGCCGCAACAGCGAACGGAGGCCATTTTCGGCTGGGCGCTGATACGGCTGGATATGGAGCATATCTTCCATGGCATCGCTAACGACCAGCTTGATGTCAAACTATACGATTTTGTCGACGGCAAAGCGCCGCAATTGATCCTCGATAGCACCCGGCATCCAGCAGGCATGGGCGATGCTGCTGCGAGCGCCATGCCACGCAGTCTGCAGAAGGAATACGATCTCAAGATCGGTGGCCGTTGGTGGCGCCTGCATGTTTCAGCGTCGCCAGAATTCTGGGCTGGCCTCAACCTGACATCGCCCTCGCTAACAATGGCGGTCGGCAGCATGCTTTCCCTGCTGACGGCCGCAGTTCTGTTGCTCCTCTCCATCACGGGGCAGCGCGCGGAAACGCTGGCCAAGCGCATGACGATGGAGTTGCGCGATGCAAAAACCGCTGCCGAAGAAGCCAGCCGCGCCAAGAGCGAATTTCTGGCCAGCATGAGCCACGAACTGAGGACACCGCTCAATGCTATCCTCGGCTTCTCTCAACTGTTGGGCATGAACCCGGATTTGCCCGAGGACACCAGGGAGCAAGCCAGTGAGATCGAACTGGCCGGCCAACACCTGCTGGCATTAATCAGCGACCTGATCGACCTGTCCCGCATTGAGGCGGGCAAGATGGAGTTGTCGGTGGAACCGGTGCCGTTAAAAAACGTGCTGGCGGACAGCCTCGCCATGGTTGCTTCCATGGCCTACAAACAGGGGGTCGAACTGATTGATGTGGGCGGCGAAGACCGAGCTGAAACGGTACGCGCCGACTATGTCCGGCTGCGCCAGGTGATGATCAACTTCCTGTCCAATGCCATCAAGTACAACCGGCCGGGGGGTAGCGTACGGCTTGCCTGCGAACAGCGCGACAGCCGGGTGCGGATCAGCGTCATCGACACCGGGCCGGGCATTCCGGCCCACAAGCAATCACGCATCTTCAACGCCTTCGACCGGCTGGGTGCCGAAGGGAGCGCCACTGAAGGCACAGGTATCGGGCTCGTCATCACCAAGCGCATCGCCGAAGCCATGGGCGGCAGCATCGGCTTCGAGAGCATCGAAGGGCAAGGCAGCACCTTCTGGGTAGAGTTTCCGGCCAGCGAGGCAGCCGAACATATTGCGCAGGAGGATGCCTCGCCAGCAACCATGCCAGATCAGTCTCGACTGCAAATGGCCCGCCCCGTGGTGCTCCACATCGAAGACAACCCGATGAATCTGCGCCTGATGCAGCGTATCTTCGCCCAAAGGAAACATCTGGAGCTACGCGATGTGTGCACCGCTGAACTTGGCATCGCAATGGCTCGAGCCGAGCCGCCTGCACTGATACTGATGGACATCAACCTGCCGGGAATGAATGGTTTCGCGGCATTGGCAACACTCAAAGCGGACCCGAGAACAGCGCATATTCCCGTCATCGCCATCTCCGCCAATGCCATGAAGGATGACAAGGATCGGGGCCTGACCGCCGGCTTCATCTTCTATCTCACGAAGCCAGTCAATATCCCAGCCTTATTCAACGCATTGGATAAGTTGATCGCCTAGCCCTTGTCTAACAGGCTTGCTTGAAGTTGCAGGAATTCCTGCCTGTAAGAAGTCCGCTCACTCCATCTTCGAGTGCTACGGACCGGCATCCATGCTGCAATTGATGCAGCCAGATCACGCCAGCCTGCTTGATGCCACGCAAACAGTATGTTCCAATCCGGGAACGGTGCAGCCGCATCAAAGCCAGCGGGTTTGAAGGAAAGCTTGATCAAATATGCCAAAAATACCAGGAACAGGCGGGCCCTCGGTCAGGGGCGCCACAAGTGCCAGAACCAATAAGGACAAGCGACGCTACTCGAGATATCTGGTGTTCTGGCCAGCCGCCATTTATTCCGTCGACCCGGCCAACAGTGCTGCCATACTGCATGGTACGACCTGTGAGGTTTCAAAAAACGGCGCGGCCATACTGTCAGATAAAAATATCTTGCTGGAATCGATAACACCGGCAGTCATGCAGATGACGATTCCACCTTTCAGCCTCGGCCAGCAGGCAAAAACGATAGAATTCCCATGCTGCATGGTTTACTCTTATTTGAGCAGCAGGCACAGCAAGTTCAAAGTGGGTGTCGATTTCCTGGAGCTGAGCAAGGACTCCAAAGTTCTGCTTGACCAGGCGCTGTCAGTGGCGCGCTCCTTCATCAGCGTGGCAACCTGAATCGAAAGCACACTCAGGTGAAGAGCACCGCCTTGCTCCTGTTGCTGGCATTTCCATTGAAGTCGAACCCGGTCAGCCGTTCGATGGTAATCCTGCTCTCGGCTTTCGTTTTGTCGAGTTAAGCATCATTCGCGGAATTTTTGTGGGGAAGAAAAACAATGCGTCGCAAGCTGGTGGTAGGTAACTGGAAAATGCATGGCAGCATTGCTGCAAACAAGGCGCTGCTGGAGGGCGTGACCGCAGGCGTGCGCGAGTTGCACAATGCCGATTACGTGGTGTGTGTGCCATATCCTTACCTGTCCCAGGCGCAGTCCTTGCTGCAGGGCACCAATATCGCCTGGGGCGCGCAGAACCTTTGCGCGACCGAGGACGGCGCCCTTACCGGCGCGGTTTCTCCTCACATGCTGGTGGATTACGGCTGCACCTACGTCATACTCGGGCACTCCGAACGGCGCATCCAGTTCCACGAAACCGACGATACTGCCGCGGCCAGATTCAATGCGGCACTCAAGGTTGGGCTAGTCCCCATCTTTTGCATGGGCGAATCGCTGGAAGAACGCGAATCCGACTGGACGGAATACGTGGTGGGACGCCAGCTGGATTCCATCATCAGGCGCTTCGGCGCGCACGTGCTGAACAAGGCGGTGCTCGCCTACGAGCCTTTGTGGGCGGTAGGCACAGGCAATCCGGCCTCTCCGGAGCAGGCACAGGAGGTGCACAGCTTCATCCGTAAACGCGTTGCCCGATGCGATGCCGAGGTCGCCGCTGGCGTGCGCATCCTCTACGGCGGCAGCGTAAAACCGGCGAATGCGGCGCAACTGTTTGCCATGCCTGACATTGATGGCGGCCTGATCGGTGGCGCATCTCTGCTGGCCGATGAGTTCGTGCCGATCTGTCGGGCAGCCCATGATGCCGGCCAGCCTTGCTGAGGACGGCATGTGTCGGTATTGAAGTTTCGTGTACAAAACCCAGAGCGCACTCAACAGCCATAAAATGGCTAGCACGAAGAAAAAGGCGTAATGTAGTCTTGGGATCAGTCGTAAATCCTGTGTTGACTATGGTGCGCATCCCTCATTTTTTCAGGAGTTGCCAAAATGAAACTCAACAAATTCATATTCATTGCTCTGGGCCTGCTTGCCTCGCTTGCCGCCGGTTCAGCGTTTGCCGCTTCCAAGGCAGAGATCGATGCCGAGGTGCGTGAGGCGGTCGCAAGTTTTTACAAGCACACCAGTGCCGGCGAGGAACTGGCAAAGAAAGCTTCAGGCATGTTGGTTTTTCCAAAGGTCATCAAGGCCGGTATCGGCATCGGCGCGGAGTATGGCGAAGGCGCTTTGCTCGTCAATGGAGAAACCGTCGGCTACTACAATATTGCGGCGGCCTCGATAGGCTTACAGCTTGGCGCTCAGGCACGTTCGGAGATCGTGCTGTTCATGCACGACAAGGCCCTCAAACAGTTTCGTGATTCGAAAGGCTGGAAAGCAGGCGTCGATGGCAGCGTGGCGCTTGCCACTTTGGGCGCCGGGGGAGCCATCGACAGCGAAACTGCCAAGGCCCCTATTATTGGCTTTATCTTTTCCAACAAGGGATTGATGTTCAATCTGTCGTTCGAAGGTTCGAAAATCAGCAAGATAGAAAAGTAAAGGCAAGGGCTATTGTGGCTGGGTGATGCGAGACCTCTGTGAGGCCAGGCTAGTTAGTGCAGTAAAGCTGTAAATTGTTCCACCGGGACCGGTTTGCCGAACAAGTAGCCCTGATAGAACATGCATCCAGCATCTTCAAGAAAACCGCGTTGCGACAGTGTTTCCACGCCTTCTGCGATCGCTTCCATGCCCAGGTTCTTGGCCATGCCGGTAATGGTTTGCACAATAACCGCATCGGCGGATTTGACGCCGATGTTGCTCACGAAAGACCGGTCTATCTTCAACTGGTCGAGTGGCAGTTGTGTCAGATAAGCCAGCGATGAATAACCAGTGCCAAAATCATCCATGGAGAAATGCACGCCGAGCTTTTGTAATGTCTGCATCTTGGCAATGGTGTCGGCAATATCATCAAGCACCAGGCTCTCGGTCAGCTCAAGTTTAAGACGCCTTGGATTGATGGCCGTTTGTTTGATCACCTCATGCACTTGTTCAACGAAATCCGGTTGGCGGAACTGGCGCGCACTGACGTTGACCGCAAGCTGCAGATCACGGGTGCGGGGGTCTGTCTCCCAGCTTTTTATTTGCTTACAGGCAGCTTCCAGCACCCATTGCCCGATGGGCAGAATGAGCCCGGTCTCTTCCGCCAGCGGGATGAATTCCAATGGGGAGACCGCACCACGCACCGGATGTATCCAGCGCAATAAGGACTCCGCACCGACAACGCGCCCGATATGGTCAACCTGTATCTGGTAGTAAAGTTTAAATTGTTGCTGTGTGAGCGCGCCGCGCAGGTCGACCTCTAGCGCCAAACGCATTTCCAGCGCCGCCTGCATGGCCGGGTCAAAGAATCGCAGCGTATTGCGACCGGCTTGTTTGGCTTGATACATGGCCGCATCGGCGCGCTTGAGCAGTTCGTCCACTGTCACCTCGTGCTCGCGGAACAGACTGATGCCAATGCTGGCGGTGATGTGGTATGCCTGCTCTTGCAAGTGATATGGCTGGTTGACGGCTTCGAGGATTTTCTCCCCCACCAGCTCGGATTGGGTGGCAACCTGTCCTGCTCCCCCGCTCAAGCCTTCGAGCATCACAACGAACTCATCCCCGCCCAAACGAGCAACGGTATCACCCTCCCGCACACAGCTTTGTATGCGCCTGGCAACGTCGATCAGCAGTAAATCGCCTATGTTGTGTCCCTTGGTATCATTGATGGATTTGAAGTTATCGAGGTCAATGAACAGGAGTGCGCCATGCCCAATGGCGCGCGTGCTGGAGGCAAGCGCGTGTTGCAGGCGATCCATCAGCAAACGACGGTTGGGCAATTGGGTGAGCGGATCGTAGAAAGCGAGATTGTTGATTTGCTCATCCGCCGCCTTGCGCTCGGTAATGTCGATATGCGTGCCGACGTAGTGGGTGATCGCTCCATCGCCCCCCCTTACCGCAGAGATGGTCAACCAGTTGGGATAGATTTCGCCATCCTTGCGCCGATCCCAGATTTCACCCTGCCATGATCCGGTGCGTTTGATGCTTTCCCACATCGCGGCATAAAAAGCCGCGTCGTGGCGACCCGATTTAAGCACGCGCGGCGTCTGGCCCACGATTTCCTCGGCCGTGTAGCCGGTGGTTTCGGTGAAAGCACGATTGACCCGCAGGATCACCCCTTGCGCATCCGTGATCATCAATCCTTCGCTGGATTCGAAGGCGGTGGCGGCAATCTGCAGCTCCTGTGCGGCCCGCTTGCGCTCGGTAATATCATGCACGGAGCAGAAAATTCGCTCCTCGCCGTCGGAGGCAATATAGTTGGCAATCACCTCGACCGGGAAAATCGTCCCGTCTTTGCGCTGGTGGCGCGACTCAAGAATATTTATCCCGTTCTGCTTGATCGCCGCCCATGTCTGATCCTGAATCTCGGGCGGATAATCCGGATCGAACTCCCAGACAAACTTTCCTATCAGTTCCTCGCGACTATATCCCAGGCTTAGGCAGGCATAATCATTGGCGTACACCACTTGTCCCTGGGGGCTGACCCAGAAGAAAGCGTTCCTGCTGTTTTGGATCGCGGCGTGCGTCAGGCGTAAATCCTGTTCCATCAGCTTGCGCTCGGTGATGTCTTCGTAAACGCCGAGCACGCCTATGGTATTGTTGGCTGCATTGCGCAAGGGCACCTTGGAGGTGCGCACCCAGACGTGCTTCCCATCGGGCAGCTTGGCCATCTCTTCATAGGCGAGCTTGGCGGTATTGGTGTCCATCACCTGACGGTCGTCGGCACGATACAGCGCCGCATGTTCGCGCCAAGCCAACTGCAAGTCGTCTTTGCCGACCACATGTTCAGGGTGGGCCTCGCCTATATCCATGGCAAAGGCGGCATTGCAACCCAGATAACGCGATTCGCGGTCCTTCCAGAAGACGCGTACCGGGATCGTGTCAATAACGGATTGGAGCACACTGCGGGAATCCGCAAGCGCTTTCATCATATCAATCCGTTCGGTGACGTCGTAATGAATGACTAAAAAGCCATCCTCAAACGATTCTCCGAGCGAGGCCGTACCTGCCATGACGGTCCGTAGCGTGCCGTTCTTGCAGCGGATGACCAGTTCTATCGGCTCGACCTCCGCGTGCTCCTGCATGGCCTGTTCCATATGCGCCTGCCAGGTGTCTTCCACCCATTGGCGATAGGCAGAATCGGGGTAGGCTTTGAGCCTCCAGTCGGCAACAGTGGGCGATTCTTTCAGGGTATAGCCATAAGCTTTGACGAATGCACGGTTCAGAAAGATGTTGTTATGCTTGCCGTCATTCAAAGCGATGGGAAGGGGAATGGCATTGACGATCTTGAGGAACTTGGCTTCGCTTTGACGCCGTATCAATTCCGCTTGCTCGCGACCGGTCATAGCGATGTGCAGGGTGAACAGATCATGGGGTCATTCTCCACAAAACAAGCCGGTTGTAAAGGCTCTTGCATGATGGAACAGGGCTGTCCGCCCCAAAGCGGCTTAAGACTGAGGCGCTAAATGTCACCCTTGCGCGCTTTGTCCATCATCCAGATCAGGGTGTCTTCGAGTTGTTGTGCGGCTTTTTGCGCGCGTGCCGTGGGATTGCGGATGTGCCTGAGGTCATAGCTCGGGCGGTCCAGCCCGAGATAGAGATTGCCCTGCTTCTGATATATGGCGATGCGGCAAGGCGCGAACACGGCGAACTCGGGATGGTCGAGCAGGATTTCCGCGCCGACGCCTAGACTGCAATAGGAACGCACTTCCAGCACGCCATCGACCGGCAAACCGCGCAGTTTCATGTGTTCCCCCAGCGGGAAGGTCGCCGGGCTGACAAAATTCTTGCCTTCCGCCGCTACTTTCAGGCTGGTGACCACATCGTCGTAACTCACGCCCGGCTCCACCGGCACTTCATAGATCGGGCTGTCCGGGTCGATCGGGGGCAAATCTGCGGCGGCGAGCGGTCCCGCCATGGCCAGGCACACCAGAACTGCAATCAGGGAAACCACGCGTGGGTAGCTCATCGATATCTCCTCTGCCGCTAATCTGCCGACTTGAGCGCCGCCTCCACCGTCTTGCGGTCGAGATGCGGCGCCAAATGCTGGATGAAGGCGTAGACGTAGCCCTTCAGATAGGCGTCGCGCCGTATGCCGATATACGTGGTGCTGGGCGGGAACAAATGGCTGGCGTCTATCATCGCCAGATTGCGGTCGCGCTCCGGGTTATACGCCATCTGGGCCAGCAGGCCGATGCCCAGGCCAAGTTCGACGTAGGTCTTGATGACATCGGAGTCAATCGCCGTAAACACCACATTGAGTTTGACGCCCGCCTGCTCGAATACCCGCGTCACCAGCGAGCCGCCGGCAAAGGCAAAATCATAGGTCACCACCGGATACTGGGCAATCTTCTGCAAGGTCAGCGGCTGGTCGTCGAGCAGCGGATGCCCGAGCGGCACCACCACGCAGCGGTTCCACTGGTAGCAAGGCAGCGTTACCAGTTCCTTGTAATTGCTGATGGCTTCGGTAGCGATCCCGATATCGGCCTCGGCTTTCACCACCTGCTCCGCAACCTGCGTCGGGTTGCCCTGATGGATCAGCAGGTTCACGCCCGGGTACTGCTCGGTAAATGCCTTGACCGCCGGCGGCAGGCGGTAGCGCGCCTGGGTGTGGGTGGTGGCGATGCTCAGGCTGCCGCTATCCTCGTGCCGGAACTCCTCGCCCACGCGCTGGATGTTCTCCATCTCCCGCATGATGCGCTCCGACATCCTGAGTATGACTTTTCCGGGCTCGGTGACGCCCGTCAGCCGCTTGCCGTTGCGCTGGAATATCTGCAAACCCAGCTCGCCCTCCAGCAACTGGATCTGCTTGCTGACTCCCGGCTGCGAGGTATGCAGCTTTTCCGCCGCAGCGGAAATGTTGAGCCCGTTTTCGGCAACTTCGCGGATATAGCGTAATTGATGAAATTTCATGAGAAATCATATAACCAAAAGTTAGTCACGATAGAATAACATATTATTTTTAGCTAACAATCCCCTCTGCTATAGTGCCACTCTGGCTAAAACGGCCAACCACACAAGAAGCAACACCATGGAATACGGATACATCTTTGCCGGCCTTCTGGTCGGCTTTCTGGTCGGCGTGACCGGCGTCGGCGGCGGCTCGCTGATGACGCCGCTGCTGGTGTTCCTGTTCGATTTCAGGCCGGCGGTGGCGGTCGGCACCGATCTGCTGTTCGCCGCCATCACCAAAACCGGCGGCGTCTGGGTGCATCACGGCATCCACAAGTCGGTGGAGTGGCGCATCGTCGGCCTGCTCGCCGCAGGCAGCCTGCCCACCGCGGCGGCGACCCTCTACCTGCTCGAGCATTTCGCCAGACAGGGCAAGGAAATCACGCATTTGATCACCTTCGCGCTCGGTATCGCGCTGATCCTCACCGCGCTGTCCCTGATCTTCCGCACCCGCCTGCAAAAGATCGGGCGGGAGACGCAGGCCCACGAACCGAGCCGCTTTGCCCACCTGCAAACGCCGGCCACGGTGCTCACCGGCATCGTGCTGGGCGCACTGGTGACGCTCTCCTCCGTTGGCGCCGGCGCGCTCGGCACGGTGGCGCTGGTATTCCTTTACCCGCGCCTGCCCACGGTCAAGATCGTCGGCACCGACCTCGCCCATGCCATCCCGCTCACCGCCCTCGCGGGTCTGGGCCACTGGCACATGGGCAATGTCAATTTCGCCCTGCTGGGTAGCCTGCTGATCGGCTCCCTGCCCGGCATCTGGGTTGGCAGCCACGTCAGCGCGAAAATACCTGAGAAGGTGTTGCGCCCGATTCTGGCCACCGTGCTGATGCTGATCGGTTTCAAGTTTGTTTTATAGGCTCTAATTATGTATATCTACGACGATATCGACCAGCGCATCGTTGACGAGCGGGTCGCCCAGTACCGGGAGCAGACCCGGCGCTATCTGGCCGGCGAACTCAGCGACGATGAATTCCGCCCGCTGCGCCTGCAGAACGGCCTCTACATCCAGCGCCATGCGCCCATGCTGCGCGTGGCCATTCCTTACGGCCTGCTGTCATCTAAGAAATTGCGCAAGCTGGCACATATCGCGCGGGTCTATGACAAAGGCTATGCCCACTTTTCCACGCGCCAGAATATCCAGTTCAACTGGCCGGAACTGAAAAATGTGCCGGATATCCTGGCGGAACTGGCGACGGTGCAGATGCATGCCATTCAGACTTCCGGCAATTGCATCCGCAACATCACCACCGACCAGTTTGCCGGGGTGGCGCCGGACGAGGTGGTCGATCCGCGCCCGCTGGCGGAAATCCTGCGCCAGTGGAGCACCTTCCACCCCGAATTCGCCTACCTGCCACGCAAGTTCAAGATCGCCGTCAATGGCGCAGCCCATGACCGCGCCGTGGTGCAGGTGCATGACATCGGCCTGGAATTCTTCCGCGATGCCGCAGGCCAAACCGCCCTCAAGGTATGGGTGGGCGGCGGTCTGGGGCGCACCCCCATGCTAGGCAGCATGATCCGCGCGCACCTTGAGTGGCAGCACATGCTGAGCTATTGCGAGGCCATTCTGCGCATCTATAACCGCTATGGCCGGCGCGACAACGCCTTCAAGGCGCGCATCAAGATTCTGGTGAAAGCGCTGGGCGCGGGGGAGTTCGCCCGCCAGGTCGAGGCCGAGTGGCTGCACATCAAGGACGGCCCCAGCACCATCACGCAGGAGGAGTTCGAGCGCGTCGCGGCATATTTCAGCAACGCGCAGCATGAAAACTTAAGCGACGACGCAGCGGCCTTCGATGCGCTGTGCGCCTCCGATCGCGCCTTTGCCCTGTGGGCCAAGCGTTGCGTGCATGCGCACCAGGTGCCGGGTTATCGCGCGGTGACGCTTTCGCTCAAGCCCACCGGCATCGCGCCGGGCGACATCAGCGCGGAACAGATGGACATGGTGGCGGATCTCGCGGATCGCTACAGCTTCGGCGAGCTGCGCGTGTCGCACGAGCAGAACCTGATCCTCGCCAGCGTGAAACTGGCCGACCTGCACGCGCTCTGGCAGGCTGCGCGCCAGCACGGCCTGGCCACGCCCAACATCGGCCTGCTGACCGACATCATCTGCTGCCCTGGCGGTGACTTCTGCTCCCTGGCCAATGCCAAGAGCATCCCGATTGCGCAGGCGATCCAGGAGAAATTCGACGACCTCGATTATCTGCACGACATCGGCGACATCGAACTCAACATCTCAGGCTGCATGAACTCCTGCGGCCACCAGCACGTCGGCCACATCGGCATTCTGGGCGTGGACAAGGACGGTTCCGAGTGGTATCAGGTCTCCCTCGGCGGCAAGCAGGGCAACGACGCCAGCATCGGCGCGGTTATCGGGCCGTCTTTCGCGGCTGAAGAGGTGCCGGGCGTGGTGGAACAACTGATCCGCACCTATATCGAACAGCGCACCGCTGACGAGTGCTTCATCGACACCGTGCGACGGCTGGGGATGGCACCGTTCAAGGAACGCGTCTACGCCAAGAAGCAGGAGGCCGCCTATGTCTAATCTGATACGCAACAATGTCGTGGTCGCCGACGACTGGACGCTGGTGGCCTTGCCGGCCATCGAAGAAGCCGTGCGCAAGCAGGCCGGCAAGGTGGTGATCTTCAAGCTGACCGGCGAGCACTCGGCCACGCCGGAGCAGATCGCCGGTGCGGTGATTCCGGCGGGCAAGGTCATCGTCCCATTGCCGCTGTGGCAGGCACGCATGGATGAGCTCGCGCCGCGCCTGGCTGCCGGCGAACTGGGCGTGTGGCTGGAAAGTTTCGAACTGGTCGAAGACCTGGTTGCCAGCGTCGCCGACATCAATGATGTTCCGCTCATCGCCGTGAATTTTCCGCGCTTTGCCGACGGGCGCGGCTTCAGCATCGCCACTCTGCTGCGTACGCGCTACGCTTACCGCAACGAACTGCGCGCGATCGGGGATGTGTTGCGGGATCAGCTCTACTACATGAAGCGCTGCGGCTTCGACGCTTTCTCCATGCGTGCCGACCGCTCCGCCGAGGATGCGCTGGCCAGCCTGCGCGATTTCTCCGAACCCTACCAGGGCGCGGTGGATAATCCGCTGCCGGTATGGCGCCGTTATGCCCGCCATGCCGATACTTCCGGCCACGCGCGCAAGGCCGTCAACCCCGTGATGGATGACACCGACTGATATGAGCCTGCAAGCCAAAATCGCCGCCGCTGCCGTATTGCTGGAGCGCGTACAGGATGAGTTCTCCCCTGCCACCCTTGCCAACAGCCTGGGCGCGGAGGACATGGTGCTGACGGACCTGATCGCCAGACATGCGCCGGGCATCGAATTGTTTACGTTGGACACCGGCCGGCTCAACCCGGAAACCTACGATCTGCTGGCCAAGGTGCAGGAAGTTTACGGCCACAAAGTCACAGTCCGCAGCTACGCCCCGCAAGCCGAAGCCATCCAGCGCTATGTCGAGACCAACGGTATCAACGCCTTCTACCACAGCGTGGAGCTGCGCAAGCAATGCTGCGGCATCCGCAAGGTGGAACCGCTCGCACGTGCATTGGCCGGAAAAAAGGCCTGGGTCACCGGCATGCGCCGTAGCCAAGCCAGCACGCGCGCCAACATGGCCGAGGAAGAATGGGATGCCGACCACAAGCTCACCAAGTTCAACCCGCTGGCGGACTGGACGGAGCAGGAAGTGTGGGAATACATCCGCAGCAACGGCGTGCCGTATAATGCGCTGCACGACAAACACTACCCCAGCATCGGCTGCGCGCCCTGCACCCGGGCCATTGCCGTGGGCGAAGACATCCGCGCCGGACGCTGGTGGTGGGAAGACGAATCAGGCAAAGAATGCGGCCTGCACATACAGTCGCAAGTCATTAGCCGCAAGTCGTAAGTTGACCTCTTATGAAACTAACGACTTACGACTACCAACTCACGACTAAAAGCTTACGACTACCAACTTACGGCTAATGACTTACGACTGACATGTCTAACACACTCACCCATCTGAAAACCCTGGAAGCCGAATCCATCCACATCATGCGTGAAGTGGTGGCGGAATTCCGCAACCCGGTGATGCTGTATTCCATCGGCAAGGATTCCAGCGTCATGCTGCACCTGGCACGCAAGGCGTTCTTCCCCGGCCCGCTGCCGTTCTCGCTGCTGCATGTGGACACCGGCTACAAGTTCCATGAAATGATCACCTTCCGCGACTGGTACGCCAAGGAAATCGGCGCCAAGCTGATCGTGCACCGCAACGAGGAAGCCATCGCCGCCGGCGCGCATCCGCTGAAACTCGGCGTGGCGCGCTGCTGCGGCGCGCTCAAGACCAAGGCGCTGCTCGACGCGCTGGCCGCAGGCGGCTTCGATGCCGCCATGGGCGGCGCCCGGCGCGACGAGGAACGTTCGCGAGCCAAGGAACGCATCTTCTCCTTCCGCGACGAGTTCGGCCAATGGGATCCGAAAAACCAGCGCCCGGAACTGTGGGACCTGTACAACTGCCGCATCCACGAGGGCGAATCCATCCGCGTGTTCCCCATTTCCAACTGGACGGAAATGGACGTGTGGCAATACATCAAGCTGGAAAACATTCCCATCGTGCCGCTCTACTACGCCAAGGAGCGCAAGATGGTGAAGCGCGGCAGCATGCTCATCCCCGCCGACGATGCCGGCAACCTCAAGCCAGGCGAAGTGCCGGAAATGGTCATGTGCCGCTTCCGCACGCTGGGCTGCTCACCCTGTACCGGCGCGGTGCATTCCAGCGCCACCACGATAGAGGAGATCGTGGCCGAAGCCGCCACTGCGACGCGCAGCGAACGCGAGACGCGCATCATAGACCACGGCAGCAACACCATGGAAGACAAGAAGAAGGAAGGCTACTTCTGATGAACGCATTCGAAAAAGACATTTTTGCCGCCGCCGATACCGAACTGCTGCGCTTCACCACGGCGGGCAGCGTGGACGACGGCAAATCCACCCTGATCGGCCGCCTGCTGGTGGACAGCAAGGGCGTGTTCGAGGACCAGCTCGATGCCGCCCGCAACATCGAGGAAAAGAAAGGCGCCAAGGGTGCTTACCTGGCGCTGCTCACCGACGGCCTGCAGGCGGAGCGCGAACAGGGCATCACCATAGACGTCGCCTATCGCTACTTCGCCACGCCGAAACGCAAATTCATCATCGCCGACACGCCGGGGCACGAGCAGTACACACGCAACATGGTGACCGGCGCCTCGACTGCGCATCTGGCCATCATCCTGATCGACGCGCGCAAGGGCGTGTTGGTGCAATCGCGCCGCCATGCCTACATTTCACGCCTGCTCGGCATCCCGCACATCGTGGTGGCCATCAACAAGATGGATCTGGTGGATTACTCGCAAGAGGTGTACGAGAAGATCAAACAGGAGTTCGCCGAGTTCTACGGCAAGCTGGCGATGAGCGGCGGCGAAGTCACCTTCATCCCGATCTCGGCGCTGGAGGGCGACATGGTGGTCGAGCGCGGCAGCAACATGCCGTGGTACCAGGGCGAAACCCTGCTGGAGAAACTCGAGAGCACGCCCGTCACCGGCAAGGTGACCGCCAAGGATTTCCGCTTTCCCGTGCAGTACGTCAGCCGCCCGCAAACCGAGGAGCTGCACGACTTCCGCGGCTACATGGGGCGCATCGAGTCCGGCCTGATCAAAGTCGGCGATGCCATCACCGTGCTGCCTTCCGGCCTCACCTCGCGCATCAAGGAAATCGTCAGCTTCGACGGCAACCTGCAGCAGGCTTTTGTGCCGATGTCGGTGACCCTGACGCTGGAAGACGAGCGCGACATCTCGCGCGGCGACATGATCGTGCATACTGAGAGCCAGCCGCAGGTGCTGAAGGAATTCGATGCCATGGCCTGCTGGATGAGCGAAACGCCGCTGCAGGCCGGCAAAAAATATCTCATCAAGCACACCACCAGCACCGTCAAGGCCATGGTCACGGCCTTGCAGGATAGAGTGGACATCAATACGCTGGATCGCATCGCCACGCCGCCCGAACTCAAGATGAACGAGATCGGACGGGTGTCGTTCAAGCTGCTGAAGCCCATCGCCTGCGACCCCTACCAGGAGAACCGTGCGACCGGCGCCTTCATCATTATCGATGATTTCAGCAATCAGACCGTCGGCGCAGGCATGATCAGCCAATAATTTGGTAAAATAGCTTCAAGTAACTACCATGGCCGGAACCGTATCAGGAGAATCAAAATGACTTACGTTGTAACCGAGAGCTGCATCCAGTGCAAATACACCGACTGTGTAGACGTGTGTCCGGTGGACTGCTTCGTGGAAGGCCCCAACTTCCTTGCCATCAATCCCGACGAATGCATCGACTGCACATTATGTGTAGCCGAATGCCCGGTGGAGGCCATTTTCGCCGAGGATGACGTGCCGGAGGATCAGAAAGAGTACATCGAGTTGAATGCCCGGCTTGCCAAGGTGTGGCCGACCATCACCACCAAGAAAGACGCTCTGCCGGATGCCGACAAGTACAGCAGCGTGAAGGATAAGCGCAAACTGCTGGTGGAATAGCCGGCCCGCACAAGCGGAACAAAAAGGGAGGCTATAGGCCTCCTTTTTTTGCGGCACAATTCCCCGCCCGCGGCATCAAGAAAGGCTAAAAAAGGATTATGATGGCTTCATAAGTGGCATGTTCCGATAAAAACCGAGGTTCACGTGAAGCTCATAAAACTCGACAACCTGTCCGGTGATTTCTGGGGTGGTTTGGCAGCCATGCTGGTCGCTCTGCCGTCCGCCATTGCCTTCGGCGTCACCATCTATTCCCCCCTGGGCAGTTCCTACGCCGCGCATGGCGCGCTTGCCGGCATACTCGGCGTCACTGCGCTTGGCCTGTTGGCACCGGCGCTGGGCGGCACCAATCGCCTGATCACTGCGCCCTGCGCGCCTGCCGCCGCCGTGCTATCGGCCTTTGTCATCGAGTTTCTGCACAACGGCCATGGCCTGGAATCGGCCCTGCTGATGCTGGTTTTGCTGGGGCTGCTTGCCGGCATGATCCAGGTGGTGTTTGGCAGCGTCGGCCTCGGGCGCCTGATCAAATACATGCCCTACCCCGTGGTCAGCGGCTATCTGAGCGGCGTCGGTCTCTACATCATTGCCAGCCAGGTGCCGAAATTCCTCGGCGTGCCGAAACAGATACATTTCTGGGAGTCCCTTGCCTCGCCGCACCTATGGAAGTGGCAAGGCATCGTCGTCGGCATGGTGACGATGGCCGTCATGCTGGGAGCCGCCAGAGTCACCAAAACTGTGCCGGCTGCCATACTCGGGCTCTTGGCAGGCGGCTTCGCCTATCTCGGGCTGGGGCTGATGGACGGTTCTCTGCTGACGCTTGCCGGCAACACCCTGGTGGTCGGGCCGCTGGGCGAAGCGGGAGGCGGCTTCACCGAGGCTGTCATTGGCCGTTGGACAGCCATCGGCAACCTCGACGGCGCCGCCTTCACGGCATTGCTGATGCCGGCCATGACGCTGGCCGTGCTGCTGTCGATCGACACACTCAAGACCTGTGTCGTGCTGGATGCGCTGACGCGCTCCCGCCACAACTCCAACCGCGAGCTGATTGCCCAGGGCATAGGCAATATCGCTGCCGCGGTAATCGGCGGCATCCCCGGCGCGGGCCAGATGGGAGCGACTCTGGTGAACATGTCCAGCGGCGCTACCAGCCGCTTCTCCGGCATTATCGAAGGCGTATTGGCGCTGATCGCGTTTCTGCTTCTGGGGGCAGTGGTCGCCTGGGTGCCGGTCGCCGCCTTGTCCGGCATTCTGATCGTGATCGGCCTGCGCATGATGGACCGGCATACGCTGAACTACCTGAAATCACGCTCGACCATCCTCGACTTTGCCGTCATTGTCGCGGTCGTCGTGGTCGCCCTCACCGTCAGCCTGATCGCGGCATCCGGTACCGGCATCGTGCTCGCCATCGCCCTATTCGTCCGCGAGCAGATCGGCGGCCGGGTGGTGCGGCATAAAACCTACGGCAACGAGACTTTCTCCAAGCAGATCCGCATACAGGAGGAAATGAATATCCTTGCGCAGCGCGGGGATCAGGCCGTGATCTTCGAATTACAGGGCAGCCTGTTTTTCGGCACGACGGATCAACTGTACAGCGCGCTGGAAGCGGAACTCAAGAAACGAACCTACGTCATTCTGGACATGCGGCGCGTGCAAACGGTGGACGTGACCGCCACGCACATGCTGGAACAGGTCAAGGACATGCTCGCCGAGCGCGGTGGATTCCTCATTTTCAGCCAGATACCGCAAAATCTTCCCAGCGGCATGGACATGCAGCAGTACTTTGACCAGATCGGGCTGGTCAGACCGGAAAGCCCGGTCAGGGTTTTCAGCGAACTCGACGAAGCTGTCGAGTGGGTCGAAGATCGGATCCTGGCGCAGGCAGCACTCGAACATGCCGAGGAAAAGCCGCTTGATCTGCACGAGCTGGAACTGTTCCGGGGGCGCAAGGAAGAATCCCTGGCGGCCCTGGAGGCGTGCATGCAGCAGCGCTCGTTCAAAGCCGGGGAACAGATTTTCGCCAGCGGTGATGCCGGTGACGAATTATTCCTGATACGACGGGGAGAGGTGCGCATCCTGCTGTCTCTGGAGGGAAATCACAGCCACCATATCAGCACCTTCGGGCGCGGCGCTTTCTTCGGGGAAATGTCTTTTCTGGATGGAGCTGCCCGATCCGCCAGCGCGGTAGCCTACACCGACACCGACCTGTACGTGCTCTCGCGCAAAACTTTCGACCAGCTTGCCGAGGAACACAAAAAAATCGCGCTCAATCTGCTCGAGGGCCTTGCACGGGTGCTGGCAGGCAGGTTGCGCTACGCCAATGCGGAAATGCGCGCACTGGAATCCTAGCCATACGGCCTTAAGCTCGCAAACGCCTCCTCTAGCAGCCTCTGCCCGTCACCCGTAAACTTCACGAAATCCAAGCCGACTCGATACTGCAGCCGGGCGCGACAAAGATAACCGTACCTCATCAGCGCGGTGATTTCGATGAGATTGCCCTCTCCCTCAGGGGTCAAGGGCGGAATGGTCAGCTGCACCGCGACCGGGGACTCGACCAGAATGTGTTGTTCCACAAAGATGCTGCACCCGGTTTTTGAGATGGAATTGGTCGTGGCATGAAACTGTTCGCTCACCCCCTGCGGGGTTTCGTAAACCACGTCCATGCGCCAATGCAACATAAGGCGCTCATGCCTGCGATCTTCTTTCATCAGTAATGGCGCCTGTGCATGGGTTACTGGATGAAGCTCACTGCCGGTGAGCATACTCCCATGAACGAAGCATAGGCAACCATTGGCCAGAAGGACTAGGGCCTGTTTTTAAATGATACGCCAGATGCGTTGCTGTGAAAAAGCGTCAGATGCAATGCGCGAGGTGCAGCGAATGGTTGTTCCATTCACAAGCCTTGCAACACCGCAGATGACGTTTTTTCGCAGCAACCTGAAAGGACGGCCCTGCTTTGGGCGCATGGCGGTGTTGTGGCTCCTCGCAAGGCAATAAGCATTGCTGCGTCGCCACGCCTTGCCCTGCAGCCAATGCAGGGCCGTCGCACAGGCGTATCATTTGAAAACAGGCCCTAGGTACCCGCTTCGCTATTTGCCCCAGCGCAAGGCCGCAGTGTGCACGGGAGCATCCCAGTGCCGGCGGATTTCGTCGTCCAGCAAGCAGACGGTGATGGACGCGCCGGCCATCTCCAGCGAAGTGGTGTAATCGCCGACCAGCGAGCGCGTGATGTTGAGGCCGCGCTGCTCCAGCAATTTCGCCGCCGAGTTGTAGAGCACGTACAGTTCCATCAGCGGCGTGCCGGTAAAGCCGTTCACCAGCAGCAGCACCTCGCTGCCGCGCGCCGGCTGCAGGTCTTCCAGAATGGCGGCAACCAGATCGGCGACAATTTCATCGGCCGACCGCATGGGTTCGCGGCGGCGTCCCGGCTCGCCATGGATGCCGACACCCATTTCCAGTTCATGCGTTTCAATGTCGAAAGTGGGACGTCCCGCCGCCGGCACCGTGCAACTGGTCAGCGCCACGCCCATCGAGGCCATGCGGCTGTTGACCTTGTCGCCCAGCGCCTTGCAGGCGGCAAGGCTGGCGCCGGTTTCCGCCAGGCTGCCCACCACCTTCTCGACGATCACCGTGCCGGCCACACCGCGCCGCCCGGTGGTGTAGGTGGAGTTCACCACCGCCACGTCGTCGCTGGTCAGCACCGTGGCATGTTCGCAAGACAGCATCTCGGCGGCCATCTCGAAATTCATCACGTCGCCGGCGTAATTCTTGACGATGAACAGCACCCCTTTGCCATTCTCCACCGCCTCGGCTGCCGCGACCATCTGGTCGGGCGTGGGCGAGGTGAACACATGGCCAGGGCAGGCCGCATCCAGCATGCCGTAGCCGATAAAGCCGCTGTGCAGGGGCTCGTGGCCGGAACCGCCGCCGGAAATCAGCGCCACCTTGTTGGTGGCTTTCTGCGCACGGGTCAAATAATTCGGATCGAGGTGCAGGCTGACCAGATCATGGTGCGCCGCCGCAAAACCGGAGAGGCTTTCCACCAGCAGGTCGTCGATTTTGTTGATGAATTTTTTCATGGGTTCTCCTCCTTGATACAGATTCTTATGTTCGTGCCAGATCGCACACCGTGGCAATGATCACCTGACTGCTCTTGGCGCCGGGATCGATATGGCCAATGGCGCGCTCGCCCAGAAAAGCCGCGCGGCCCTTGGTGGCGACCAGGTCGCGGGTGGCCAGCATGCCCTGCTCGGCTTCGCGCTTGAGCGCATCCAGCAAGGCTGCGTGGTCGGCGCCCTGCCCGGCCAGGCTGGTGAAAGCGCAGGATACCGGGATCAATACATCCAGCATGGTCTTTTCGCCCACATCCGCCTTGCCGCGGTGCTTGATCGCTTCCACGCCAGCGGCAAATGCCGCGGCGATTTCCGGCAAGGTCCCGGTCCCCTGCTCCTTGGCTGTTTTCGCCATGGCCATGAAAAAGCTCCCGATCAGCGGCCCGGAAGCGCCGCCGATGGTGGAGAGCAGCTTCATGCCTATCTTTTGCAAGGCGGCATCCGGTGTCAATGCTGCCAGTTCGTCGTGCATGGCGACGATGGTGGCGCAGCCGCGCTTCATGTTGATGAAGTGGTCGCCGTCGCCGATTTCGCGGTCCAGTGATTCGATCTCGGATTCATTGGCCAGGATGGCGTCGTTGACGGCCCTGGCCGCCAGCAAAATAAATTCGGTTTTCATGCGCATGCTCTCGACTGGATTGTTCGCCAACATACAACAAAATGCGCCGCAGTTCTACGCTGGGGCATACAGGCACCGGGGGCTGACGTTACAATGACTTTCCCCATACACTTGTTACCATCATGATGGACTACCGCCGCCTCGGCATCAGCGATCTGCACGTTTCAGCCATTTGTCTGGGCACCATGACCTTCGGCCAGCAGAATACCGAAGCCGATGCCCACGCTCAACTGGATTACGCCTTCGCGCAAGGCATCAATTTCATCGACACCGCCGAGCTATATCCCGTCCCGCCACGCGCTGAAACCTACACCCGCACCGAAACCATCGTCGGCACCTGGCTCAGGAAGCAGCCGCGCGACAAGGTCATCCTCGGCACCAAAGCTGCCGGGCCGCGCCGGGCCATGCAGTGGATACGCGGCGGGCCGAAGGCGCTGGATCGCGCCAACATCCGCGCCGCCGTCGAAGGCTCGCTCGCCCGTCTGCAAACCGACTATATCGACCTCTATCAACTGCACTGGCCGGAACGCAACGTGCCCATGTTCGGCCAGTACCAGTTCGACCCCAGCCAGGAAACCGACGCGCTGCCGATCCGCGCGCAACTGGAGGCGCTGGCTGAACTGGTGCAGGAAGGCAAGATACGCTACGTCGGCCTCTCCAACGAGCAGCCGTGGGGCGTGATGGAATTTCTGCGGCTCGCCGGCGAGCACCAGCTGCCGCGCGTGGCATCCGTCCAGAACTGCTACAACCTGATCAACCGCGGCTTCGAATTCGGGCTGGCGGAAATCGCCTATCGGGAAAAAGTCGGCCTGCTGGCCTACTCGCCGCTGGCCTTCGGCCACCTGTCCGGAAAATATATCGCCGACCCCGCCGCCCAAGGCCGCGTCACTCTGTTCAAAGGCTTCGCCCAGCGCTACGAAAAACCCAACGTCCAGCCTGCCGTGGCGGCTTATGCCGAGCTTGCCCGCGAACACGGCATGACGCCGGCGCAAATGGCGCTATCGTTTGTTTTCCGTCGCTGGTTCGTCACCAGCACCCTGGTCGGCGCCACCCGCATGGAACAACTCGCGGAAAACCTGTCCGCATGGGAAACGCCGCTGTCAGACGACCTCTTGCAGCAGATCGAAGCCCTGCATCTGCGCTACATGAATCCGGCGCCATAGGCGCCGCGCGCATCTGGAGTATGCGCATCGCCTGTGCCACAATGTGCCGTTGGCATGCGGACAGGATGGGTTGCTATGAATGTGCTCGATAGTCAGTGGTTTTTTCGCCTGGTGGAGAAGTGCGGGAAAACGCCGGACGAAAGGCTGGTTGCGGTTTTCGACATCGTCGAGAACCTGATCGAGGCGCCCGGCATCCGGGAAAAATTCCTGGAGAAATCTTCAGCGGACAGTCACTGCCTGTATGCCTGCGAGGATTTGAAGACGTTCCTGACCGCCCTGGCCGGCGCTGCCAAAGCCAACAATCCCCCGCTGCTGACCAACCAACTGGTCATTCTGCTGCAAGGCGCCATCGCCGAGGAATTGCGCAACCCCGGCGTCCGCGCGTTGCAGGAAGCAACCAAGGCGGCGCAGGTGGTCATCGCGCAAGCGTGCCGTCAGAACACGCGTCAAACAGCCATGCGCCTGTCCGTTGGTGGCCTGGCCGTGGCGCTAGTGGCAGCAGTCATCGGCTGGCAGGTAATGGAGCGGCCCGGTACGCAAATGCATGTGCCAGGCAACCATCTTGTCATGCATCACGCCCCTGCCGCAATTGCCACTGCGGTCAGCCCGGAGGAAATCGAGGAAACACTGGCGCTGCACGAGCAGTTTGAACGCGGCATATGCCGCGCACCCCATCTGGCGGCGCTTTCACCCGGCCAGACGACGGCGTACATGAATGTGATCGAATTCCGCACGCCGGAAAATCCCGCGGCAGACCGTGAAAATCTGCGGGCATTTCTGTCCTGGTACGACAAGGTGCGCGCCAGGGAATGCTACGACCCGCCGGTGAACGGGCATACGACAGTGGCGTGGAAGACAAACAAGGTTGTCGAGCACGGATTCCGGTAGCGCAAGCGCCCGGTGTCATGTGAAACTGTTTGCCAGGCACGGTTAGATGTATTGCGATGCGGAGCCCCCTTTTAGCTACTTTGTTAATGCTTGTATGTAGTGTTGCAATATGGATGAGCTAATTGAGCATTTTCAAGATTGCCAGTGCCGCCTTCTCGCTTCCTCTCAATGTGGTCAATTGTTGTGGAACTCACATGCAAGTATCCACTGCAGATTGCACATTTTGGAGCACCAGATAATGCCTGTTTGAGAAAAACTCTCGATTTAATCTCTTTTGAGAAATCTTGAGTTGAGCTGACATCTTGAGGGTTTACATCTCCAAGCTTTAAGTATGTAAATCTTGTATCTTTTAGGCTGGCCTCAATGGCCTCCTTAATTTCTTTCGCGCCCAATTCATGAATCATTAGTAGAAAAAAGTCCCTCACATGCTCATGACTTGCCAAAGCACCCCTGTGCTTGCGAACAATTTGTTGTACAAGGTCATCATTAGCAATCAGAAAATCTTCAAACTTTTTCCGAACGTCAATAAAACCATTCCATAAATTCTTTTTTTCTAGTTCGATCACCAATGCAGTAACCGCATAGAAAGATGCAACCTTATGCACCCCATCCTTTGAATAGAAGTACACCGCCGGATGTAAGCCCAATGACCCCGGATGGATGCTATTAATTCTTCTTGCAACCTCGAGACATCTTTTCAATAAACTCAAAGTACTCTCACCTGCATCCTCTTCTGGCTTATGAGAATGTGGCGAATTTACTTTCTCCCCATCAAACCTTATTCCATTTGCTATGCAGATAAAATCCAACACCAATGCTAGTGCGTTAGCAGATTTTAATTGCCCTCCTAAAGGAATATCCAACGTCTTGATCGGTGTTTTGAGCCTGGGGGTAAACAACAATTCATGAATTTCCCTAGACACTTCCTCTATCTGTCCTTGGATTTCTGGGGTGAAATCTGACCAATACTTATGTCCCTGTCCGGCTCGGAATATTGCACGCGTAGCAATGCCATGTGGCTGTTTCCGAGCACGGAGAATTTTTAGTTCAGTTTGATTTATAGGAGACGCCTGCTGGTTTATCGTAAAAAACGATTCTTCAGCCTTCTGTGCATTGCCATTTACCCATTGCAATTGAACTGCCAGAGCACCTAATTTCCTAGCGCGCAAAACAATACTAGGGTCTACTTTTTCTGGGTTGGTATTTGCTAGTTTGTAATCACTAAACGCCCCAAAAGTTTTCTCTACTAAATCTCTGGTTTTCTTTGCGTGTTCAATTTGGTCTTCTGGGATGCGAGAATCAAAGAAGTTTTTTGAAATATCGCCATCGCCATAATCATCATTTACCCAGGCAGCCAATGCACTAATTCTATGGGAGCCATCAATTACAAACGTCAAACTTTTTTCGCTACGCCAAAGAATTACAGCTGGAATCAAATCGTCATTTAGGAAACTTTGGATGAGATTACATATTTTCTTTGGGTCCCACTCACTCGTTTCGCGTTGGAAATCGGGCTTACGTAGATATGAAAAGAAAAATTCGCCACTTTTTAAGTCGTTTGCCGAAAATGTGTCCTTTGGCCTACCTGATGGAGCATTTGCTGTTTCATCAGTTTCAAAATCTGCCCGAGGAATTAGAGCATCCAGATTAACTTTCTGCGACATGTAACCCCCATCTGCTAGTTTTAAATTTGCAGCATCTCTAAATTTAGCGACTGATCGGCTTGTACCGTATCCGTTTCGGCTTCGCACCTTCCTCGCCCAGACGTTTCTTCTTGTCGGCTTCGTATTCCTGATAGTTGCCGTTGGGTCGGCATCGATTTAGTTCCTTTTAGCTAATAGGCTGTGCAAAACCTGCCCGCTATCGCTTTTCCAGTTGCGACAACATCTGAATCTGGACTTGCTGTATCTCTACCAGCCGCTCCCACTGGTGGGATAGCAGGTGATCCAGCTTTTCGTTCAGATGGCGTATCTCGAGTTCGGCTTTCAGGTTGATCTGATAATCGTGCTGCGCCCTTAACCGATCCCTGGCCTCCTGCCGGTTCTGGCTCATCATGATGATGGGCGCCTGGATGGCGGCCAGAAAGGACAGCAGCAGGTTTAGCAGGATATAGGGGTACGGGTCCGCCGGGCGCCAGTAGAGCGCCAGAGAATTGACGGTGATCCAGACAGTCATGAAAACGCCAAAGCTGATCAGGAAAGTCCAGCTCCCGGCAAAATCCGCCATCTTGTCGGCCAGCCGCTCGCCAAACGTCCAGACCTTTTCGGACTCGACATCGACGTTCGTCGACAGCAACTCATGCTCGCGCATGCTTTCCAGCACTTCCGTTTCGAGCGAACTGAGCTCGCCACGCTCGGATTCCAGCAGCGATTTCACATACTCCACGCTGTATCTCGCCAGATCGGCCCGGCAGATAAAGGAATCCGGCGACCATTCCGGATGATCGCGCTGTATGCGCGCCGAAATCGTGTCCTGCACCATGACATCCGGCAGCATCTCCCGCACGGGAAACTGCTTGCCGCAAACGGTGCAAGTGCTGGTTTGTGCCTTGGCCATGTCAGCGGCTGATCGGCTTGTAGCGGATGCGCCTGGGCTTGGCGCCCTCCTCGCCCAGACGCTTCTTCTTGTCGGCTTCGTATTCCTGATAGTTGCCGTTGAAGAAGGTCCATTGCGAATCGCCTTCCGCCGCCAGGATGTGCGTGGCGATGCGGTCGAGGAACCAGCGGTCGTGGGAGATCACCAGCACGCAGCCGGCGAATTCCAGCAGGGCGTCTTCCAGCGCGCGCAGGGTTTCCACATCCAGATCGTTGGAAGGTTCGTCCAGCAGCAGCACGTTGCCGCCGGAGATCAGCGTCTTGGCCAGATGCAGCCGCCCGCGCTCGCCGCCGGAGAGATTGCCGACGATCTTCTGCTGATCGGCCCCCTTGAAGTTGAAGCGGCCGATGTAAGCGCGCGAAGGCGTCTCGAACTTGCCCACGGTGAGGATGTCGTGGCCGCCGGCGATTTCGTCGAACACGGTCTTGTTGCCGCTCAGCGCGTCGCGCGATTGGTCAACGTGCGAAATCTTCACGGTGGGCCCAATTTTCACGGTACCTGCATCCGGCTTTTCCTGCCCGGTGATCATGCGGAAGATGGTGGATTTGCCCGCGCCGTTTGGACCGATGATGCCGACAATGGCACCGGGGGGAACCTTGAAGCTCAGGTTATCGATCAGCAGGCGGTCGCCGAAAGCTTTGCTGACGCCGTCGAACTCGATCACCTCGTTGCCCAGACGCCCGGCCACCGGGATGAAGATTTCCTGCGTTTCGTTGCGCTTCTGGTATTCCTGCGAGTTGAGTTCCTCGAAGCGGGCGATACGCGCCTTGGATTTGGCCTGGCGCCCCTTGGGGTTCTGCCGCACCCATTCCAGTTCCTGGTGCAGCGCCCGCTGGCGGGCGGACTCGGTGGATTCTTCCTGCTTCAGGCGGTTTTCCTTCTGCTCCAGCCAGCTCGAATAATTGCCCTTCCACGGGATGCCGTGGCCGCGATCCAGTTCCAGTATCCACTCGGCGGCGTTGTCGAGGAAGTAGCGGTCATGGGTGACGGCCACCACGGTGCCGGGGAAGCGCGTGAGGAACTGCTCCAGCCAGTCCACCGACTCGGCATCCAGGTGGTTGGTGGGCTCGTCCAGCAGCAGCATGTCGGGCTTGGAAAGCAGCAGGCGGCACAGCGCCACGCGGCGCTTTTCGCCGCCTGACAGGTTGGCGATCTTGGCATCCCACGGCGGCAGGCGCAGCGCGTCAGCGGCGATTTCCAGTTGCTGCTCGGCGCTGCCGCCGTCGCTGGCGGCGAGGATGGCTTCCAGCCGTGCCTGCTCGGCGGCCAGCGCGTCGAAATCGGCGTCCGGTTCGGCATAGGCGGCATACACCGCATCCAGTTTGGCCTGCGCCTCGAACACCTCGCCCAGCCCCTGCTCCACCGCCTGGCGCACGGTCTGTTCGGGGTCGAGCTGCGGTTCCTGCGGCAGGTAGCCGATATCCAGATTGGGCATGGGCGTGGCTTCGCCCTCGATGTCCTTGTCCACGCCGGCCATGATCCTGAGCACGGTGGATTTGCCCGAGCCGTTCAGCCCCAGCAGGCCGATCTTGGCGCCGGGAAAGAAGCTCAGCGAGATGTCCTTGAGAATCTGGCGCTTGGGCGGGACGATCTTGCCCACGCGGTTCATGGTGAAAACGTATTGAGCCATTATGGTGTGTTCAGTATAAAAATGAAAAATGGAAGTTTAACGCAACCAAGCGATACGCTGGGGGCTAAGAGCTTACTTATGTAGCATCTTCCATCGGCACGCAGGCGCAGAACAGGTGGCGGTCGCCGTATACGTCGTCGATGCGGTTCACCGCCGGCCAGAACTTGTTGCCGGCCACCCAGGGCAGCGGGAACGCCGCTTGCTGCCGGCTGTAGGGGCGATCCCATGCGGCATCGGCTAGATCGGCCTGGGTATGCGGCGCATGCTTGAGCGGATTGTTGTCCGCCGGCCAGGTGCCGGCTTGCACCTTGCGGATTTCCTCGCGGATCGCCGTCATGGCGGCGATGAAGCGATCCAGTTCGGGCACGGATTCCGATTCCGTGGGCTCTATCATGAGGGTGCCGGCCACGGGAAAGCTCACCGTGGGCGCGTGGAAGCCGTAGTCCATCAGGCGCTTGGCGATGTCGGTTTCGCTGATGCCGGTGGCCGCCTTGAGTGGACGGATGTCGAGTATGCATTCATGCGCGACACGCCCGCGCTTGCCCACATACAGCACCGGGTAGTGCTCCTGGAGCCGTACCGCGATGTAGTTGGCGTTGAGGATCGCGATCTCGCTGGCACGCTTCAGACCGGCAGCGCCCATCATGGCGATATACATCCAGGAAATCGGCAGGATGGCGGCCGAGCCCCAGGGGGCAGCGGATACAGCGCCCTGATGCTGATGCGCCTGCATCACATGCCCCGGCATGAATGGCGCCAGATGCGCCTTCAAGCCTATCGGCCCCATGCCGGGACCGCCGCCACCGTGGGGAATGCAGAAGGTCTTGTGCAGGTTCATGTGGCTGACGTCGGCGCCTATGCTGGCCGGGCTGGTGAGGCCGACCTGGGCGTTGAGGTTGGCGCCATCCATGTAGACCTGCCCGCCGTGGCTGTGCACGATGGCGCAAACTTCCTTGATGCTTTCCTCGAACACGCCATGGGTGGAGGGATAGGTGACCATCAGGCAGGACAGGTGAATCGCATGTTCGGCGGCCTTGGCCTGGAGGTCGGCGACATCCACGTTGCCGTGCTCGTCGCAATCCACCACGATCACCGTCAGGCCGCACATCTGCGCGCTGGCCGGGTTGGTGCCGTGCGCCGATTTCGGGATTAAACAAATATTACGCTGCCCTTCGCCACGCGCGGCATGATAGCGCCGGATGGCCACCAGCCCGGCATATTCGCCCTGCGCGCCGGAGTTGGGCTGCATGCAGATGGCATCGAAGCCGGTAATGGCCTTCAGCTTTTCTTCCAAATCCCGGATCATTTCCAGATAGCCGGCTGCCTGGTCCAGCGGCGCGAACGGATGGATGTCGGAAAACTCGGGCCAGGTAATCGGCATCATCTCGCTGCTGGCGTTGAGCTTCATGGTGCACGAGCCGAGCGGGATCATGGAGTGATCGAGGGCCATGTCCTTGTTTTGCAATTGCTTGAGGTAGCGCAGCATCTCGTGCTCGGAGTGATGCGTGTTGAACACCGGATGAGCCAGGATGGGATCGGCGCGCAGCAATGCGGAGAGCGGGCTGTTGCCGGCCACCTTGGCATCTAGCGCCTCGATGCTCACAGTAGTTCCACATATGAGTTCGAGCAGCGCGGCGACATCCTCGCGCGTGGTCTTCTCGTTCAGCGCAATGCCCAGCACGCCATCCGACACCCGGCGCAGGTTGTAGCCGGCGGACAGCGCGGCCTGATAGATAGCCCCGGCGCGGGTTGCGAGGGCTATGCGTAAGGTATCGAAAAAACATTCGGTGAGGACGCTGACGCCGCCCTGCCGCAAGCCTTCGGCCAGGATGCAGGCCAGGCGGTGGATGCGCCCGGCGATCGTTTTCAGGCCTTGCGGCCCATGATACACAGCATACATGCCGGCCATGTTGGCCAATAAAACTTGCGAAGTGCAGATGTTGGAATTGGCCTTCTCGCGCCGGATATGCTGCTCGCGGGTTTGCAGCGCCATGCGCAGGGCTGTTTTGCCGCGGACATCCAGCGAAACCCCGATGATGCGGCCAGGCACGGATCGCTTGTGCTCATCACGCGTGGCGAAAAAGGCGGCATGCGGGCCGCCGAAACCGAGCGGCACGCCGAAGCGCTGGCTGGAGCCGAGCGCGATGTCGGCACCCATGGCGCCGGGAGATTTAAGCAGCACCAGCGCCATCAAATCCGTCGCCACCGCGACGATGCCGCCCCTGGCCTGGACAGCGGCAATGTGCGGGCTGAGGTCGGCCACCTCGCCGGCATCGTTGGGATATTGCAGCAAGGCGCCGAATACCTCCTGATCCGCCGCCTGCGCCGGCGTCCCGAACACCAGATCGAAGCCGAAAAACTCGGCACGCGTGCGGAGCACGTCTATGGTCTGGGGGAAACACCCGGCATCGACAAAAAATGCATTCGACGGCGACTGGCTGATACGGCGCGCCATGGCCATCGCCTCTGCGGCAGCCGTGGCTTCGTCCAGCAAGGAGGCGTTGGCGAGTGGCAAGCCGGTGAGGTCGATCACCATCTGCTGGTAGTTGAGCAGCGCCTCCAGCCGTCCCTGCGCGATCTCGGCCTGGTACGGCGTATAAGCCGTGTACCAGCCGGGATTTTCCAGCACGTTGCGCAGCACCACCGCAGGGACGAGCGTGTCGGCGTAACCCATGCCGATGAGCGACTTGTGGATGCGGTTCCTGCCGGCCATGGCCTTAAGTGCGGCCAGCGCCTCGTGTTCGCGCTGCGGCCCCGGCAGCGGCAAATCTGTCGTCAGGCGAATCGACGCCGGTATCGTCTGCTCGATCAACTGCTCCAGGCTGTCCGCGCCAACAGCCGCCAGCATGGCGGCTATCCCGGCACCGTCAGGGCCGATATGGCGGGCGATGAACTCGTCGCGTTGTTCCAGGGCGGCAAGAGGCAAGGCGTTGGGCATAGGGCGTTCCTGCTATTCGCTCTCGACCGCCTGCTGGTAGCCGGTGGCATCAAGCAGCGTATCGACGTCGGCGGCATTGGCGGGCTGCATCCTGAACAGCCAAGCGGCGTAGGCATCCTGATTGACGCTTTCCGGCGCATCGGCCGCGGCCTGGTTCACGCTAGTGATGGTGCCGGCCACCGGTGCGTAAATATCGGAAGCGGCCTTCACCGATTCGACCACCGCCGCCTGCGCAGCAGTCGCCAAAGTTTTGCCCACTGCCGGCAGTTCGATGAACACCAGGTCGCCCAGCATCTCCTGCGCGTGATCGGTAATGCCAACAGTCACGCTGCCGTCGGCTTCGCGGCGCACCCACTCGTGGGATTTGGTGTATCTGAGGTCGGCGGGAATGTTCATAAAATCTCCAGTCAAGTTAAACCAATATTTTTCCGTTGCGCACAAAAGGCGGTTTGACGACTTTCGCGGCAAGATGTTTGTCGCGGATATCGACATGCACCGTGTCGCCCTCCGCCACGCCGGGCGGCAGCCGCGCCAGCGCAATCGACTGCTGCATGGTGGGCGAGAAAGTGCCGCTGGTGATTTCGCCGTCGCCCTGTGCTGTGATGACTTTCTGGTGGGCGCGCAACACGCCCTTGTCGAGCAGCACCAGGCCCGCAAATTTTCTGCGCTGCCCGTTCTGCAGCAAGGCAGCTTTGCCGACAAAATCGCGTTCCGCATTCAGGTCGACCGTCCAGGCAAGGCCGGCATCCAGCGGAGAAATCGCCTCGTCCATGTCCTGCCCGTAGAGGTTCATGCCGGCCTCCAGGCGCAGCGTGTCGCGTGCGCCCAAACCGCATGGATGCACGCCGGCTGCGAGCAACGCCTGCCAGAAAGCTTCGGCTTTTGCCGCCGGCAGCGTGATCTCGAAACCATCTTCGCCAGTATAGCCGGTGCTGGCGATGAAAAAATCGCCTACCACCACCGCGCAGAACGGGCCGATTTCGGCGCTGGCCGCGCGCGCTTCCGGCAACACTTGCCAGACTTTCTCGCGCGCATGCGGCCCCTGCACCGCGATCATGGCCAAATCGCGGCGCGGCGTAACACTGACGTCAAGCTTCCAGTCGGCGAGGCGGGCAGCCATCCAGGACAAATCCTTCTGCGCCGTGCCGGCATTGATGACGAGGCGAAAATGCGTGTCGTCGAGGTAATACACGATGAGGTCGTCCACCACGCCGCCGCCATCGTTGAGCATGGCGCTGTAGAGCGCCTTGCCGGCCTGCCTGAGCTTGCCCACGTTATTGGCCAGCAGGCGCAGCAGGAAAGCCTTGGCGCCCGACCCGGCAACATCGACAGCACACATGTGGGAGACGTCGAACATGCCGCAGTCGCGCCGCACCGCGTGGTGCTCCTCGATCTGCGAGCCGTAATGCAGCGGCATGTCCCAGCCGCCGAAATCCACCATCTTCGCGCCGAGCCGGCGGTGCGCGTCATTCAGGACAGTTTTCTGCTGCATGCCGATTCCTTGTCGCAGGTTTCAGAAATAAAAAAGGGCGAGCCGCTTGACGACTCACCCCTCTGTCCTTGATACCTGAGAGATTACGCGGTCACGCCCGACCACGCTTGCCCCTTCGGTGGATGGCCTTGCCATCGCTCTCCAGAGAATTCCAAGTTCGCGGCCCTTTTGCCTGAGCGGTTACGGGTGGTTGCGCCTTCGGCGACGGCCCTTGGTGAACGGCCATTCTCTCCCGCGAACTGATGGAACTATAAATGACCCAGTTGAGGCTGACAAGCAGCCAACGGAAAACAGGCCCTAACCATTCGCCACCTCTTCCAGCACCTGCAAAAACGCATCCCCATACCGCGCCAGCTTGGCTTGGCCTACGCCGCTAATCTGGCCCATTTCGGCGAGGCTGGCGGGGCGGTGGTTGAGGATTTCCAACAGCGTGCTGTCGTGAAAGATGACGTAGGGCGGCACGCCCTGCTCGCGGGCGAGTTCCAGGCGCCTGGCTTTGAGAGCCTGCCATAGCGGATCGTCGTTGGCGCCGGCGTAGGCTTCCCGCACACGCGAGGTGCGTTCTGCCTTGCTGGTTTTGCGTTTGGCGGGCTCGGCGTCGCGGCGCAGCCAGATTTCCTGCTCACCTTTCAGCACCGGGCGCGCGGCTTCGCTGAGCTTGAGGCCGCCGTAAGCTTCTATGTCCGCTTCCAGCAGGCCGCCGGCGACCAGCTGGCGGAATACACCGCTCCATTGTGCCTGGTTGAGCGCCTGGCCGATGCCGTAGGTAGTCAGGGTGTGGTGGCGGAATTGTTCGATTTTCGGCGTGGCCTTGCCCAGCAGCACGTCGATCAGGTGGACAACGCCGAAGCGCTGGCCAGTGCGGTAGACGCACGACAGCGCCATCTGCACGGCTTGCGTGGCATCCCAGGTATCCACCGGTTCCAGGCAGTTGTCGCACTGAGCGCAGTTGCCCAGATGTTCTTCGCCAAAATAGCGTAATAAGGCCTGGTGACGGCAGGCGGTGGATTCGCAGAAGCCCAGCAAGGCGTCGAGTTTTTGCCGTTCCACGCGCTTGCGTTCTTCCGGCGCATCGCCGGAGTCCAGCATCTGGCGCATGGAGACCACATCGCCCAGGCCATAGATCATCCAGGCATTGGCGGGCAGGCCATCGCGCCCTGCCCGGCCGGTCTCCTGGTAATAGCCTTCCATGCTTTTAGGCAGGTCGAGGTGGGCGACGAAGCGCACGTTGGGTTTGTCTATGCCCATACCGAAAGCCACGGTCGCCACCATGATCACGCCCTCTTCCCGTAAAAACCGCCTCTGGTTGGCGTTGCGCGTGGCGGCGTCCAGCCCAGCATGATATGGCAATGCGTCCCAGCCGTGCTCCTTGAGCCAGGCGGCGGTTTCCTCGACTTTCTTGCGCGACAGGCAATAGACAATGCCCGCGTCGCCGGCGTGCTCAGCCTCCAGAAATGCCTGCAGTTGCTGGCGCGCATTGGCCTTCTGTGTAACCCTGTATTTGATATTGGGGCGGTCGAAACTGGCGACGAACTGGCGTGCCTGTTCCAGCGCCAGCCGCTCCACGATCTCGCCGCGCGTCGGGGCATCCGCCGTGGCCGTCAGCGCGATGCGCGGCACCTTGGGGAAGCGCTCGTGCAGCACCGTCAGTGCGCGGTACTCCGGGCGGAAATCGTGGCCCCACTGCGACACGCAATGCGCCTCATCAATGGCAAACAGCGCTAATCCCGGCCCATCCTGCACCTGCTCCAGGAGGGCGAGAAAATTCGGCATCAACAGGCGCTCGGGCGCGACGTACAGGATATCCAGATCGCCGAGCAGCAATTGGCTCTGCACCTCGCGCGCGGCAGCGGCGTCCAGGCTGGAATTGAGAAACGCCGCCTTGACGCCGAGCTGCTGCAGGGCATCCACCTGATCCTGCATCAGCGCGATCAGCGGCGACACCACGATGCCGCTGCCTTGCCGCAGCAACGCGGGCAACTGGTAGCACAGCGATTTGCCGCCGCCGGTGGGCATCAGCACCAGCGCATCGCCACCTGCCACGAGGTGTTCGACAACGGCCTGCTGCTCGCCGCGAAAGGCGGCATAGCCAAAGACGTCGTGGAGGACTTGCTGGGCTGGAAAGGCGTTCATAGGCGGGTTTGACCCGGCGCAGGGATCATGTCATGCCGGTTCAATAGTAAAAGAGCCTGCGAAACCCGGGGCGGGTTCATCTGGAAATGGAAACTTCGATGGAAACTTCGTAGGCGCAGAAGCACAGGTGCATGCACCTGCGTGACAACTATTCCTGGCTGACCGCGCCTTCCGTTCCCTCGGCCGCTGGCTGATCGCCGCCTTCCGGGGTCTGTGGCGTGGACCTTTCCAGTTTTTGCTGTTTCTTTTCTTCCTTCTTTTTCTTCTTCTCCAGCTCTTTCTGACGCTTTTCGAATTGATAGTTCGGTTTTGCCAATTTGTCGCCCTTTCAGCAGATATGCTTGATCACGGAATAGTCGACAGCATACCTCAGCCAGCGCTTAAATCCCACTCGCGCAGGAAACATTAGAAGTTGAAGTGACACCTCGCCGCCCTGCCGGTAAACTTGCGCCTCCATTAAATTTGCGCCTTCATGCTCTCCAAACTCAACTCCCCGCAACGCGAAGCCGTGAAGTACCTGGACGGCCCCCTGCTGGTGCTGGCCGGCGCCGGCAGCGGCAAGACGCGCGTCATCACGCACAAGATCGTGCATCTGGTGGAAAATTGCGGCTACCTGCCCAAGCACATCGCCGCCATCACCTTCACCAACAAGGCTGCGCGCGAAATGCAGGAGCGGGTCGGCCAGTTGCTGCAAGGCAAGCCGAGCAAAGGCCTGACCATCACCACCTTCCACTCGCTGGGCTTGCAGATGCTGCGCGCCGAGGCGCAACTGCTGGGCTACAAGCCGCAATTTTCCATCCTCGATGCGTCGGACAGCTTCAAGATTCTGGCCGACGTGCTGCACACCACCGACAAGCAGTTGCTGAAAGGGACGCAGTGGCAAATTTCCAAGTGGAAAAACGCCCTCACTTCGCCGGAAGCCGCGCTGAAACACGCCGATGAGGAAACCACGCACGTCGCCGCGAAAATCTACCAGATTTATCAGCAAACGCTGAAAGCCTACCAGGCGGTGGATTTCGATGACCTGATCCGCCTGCCGGTGGAATTGCTGGAGCAGCAGCCGGAAGCGCTGCTCAAGTGGCAGCAGAAACTGCGCTACCTGTTGATCGACGAATACCAGGATACCAATGCCTGCCAGTACAAACTGGTGAAATTGCTGACCGGCGTGCAGGGCCATTTCACCGCCGTCGGCGACGACGACCAGGCCATTTATGCCTGGCGCGGCGCGGACGTGCAGAATCTGCACCAGCTGACCGAGGATTTTTCCCAGCTCAAGGTGATCAAGCTGGAGCAGAATTACCGCTCCACCGTGCGCATTTTAAGAGCCGCCAACCACCTCATTGCCAACAACCCCAAGCTATTCGAAAAGAAGCTGTGGAGCGAGCTCGGCACCGGTGACCCGATCCGCATTTCGATGTCCAGAGACGAAGAGCACGAAGCCGAAGTGGTGGTGATGAAACTGCTCGCCCACAAGTTCGAGCACCGCACCAAGTTTTCCGACTACGCCATCCTCTACCGCGGCAACCATCAGGCGCGCAGCTTCGAGCAGCATCTGCGCAACCACAAGGTGCCTTATACCGTCTCCGGCGGGACCTCGTTTTTCGATCGCACCGAAATCAAGGACCTGGTCGCCTACCTGCGCCTGATCGCCAACGAGGACGACGACCCGGCCTTCATCCGCGCCGCCACCACGCCGAAAAAAGGCATAGGCAGCACCACCCTGGAGCGGCTCGGCGAATATGCCGCCGGACGGCATATCTCCTTGTTTGCGGCGGCCTTCGAGGCCGGCTTCCAGGGCCAGGTCGGCGCCAAGCAGATGGACGATCTGCTGACCTTCTGCAACTTCATCAACAGCCTGCAATACCGCGCGCCGCGGGAACCGGCAGGCATCATCCTCAGCGACCTGCTGACCGCCATCGGCTACGAAGCGTTCCTGTACGACAGCGAGGAGCCGCGCGCTGCCGAAACCAAGTGGAGCAACGTAATGGATTTCGTCGGCTGGCTGACAAAAAAAGGCGATGAAGAGGAAAAAACCCTGCTGGAACTGACCCAGACCGTGGCCCTGATGAGCATGCTGGAAGGCCGCGAGGATGGCGAACCGGATGCGGTCACCCTATCCACCCTGCACGCGGCAAAAGGGCTGGAGTTCGGCCATGTGTTTCTGGTCGGCGTGGAAGAGGGCATCCTGCCGCACCGGGAATCGGTCGAAAACGAGAAAATTGAAGAAGAACGCCGCCTGCTCTATGTCGGCATCACGCGCGCAAAAAAATCGCTCGCCATCAGCTTCTGCAAGAAGCGCAAGCGCGCCGGCGAATGGCAAAGCTGCGAACCGAGCCGCTTTCTGCAGGAACTGCCGGCAGACGATGTGCGCCATGAAGGACGCAGCGAGGATGCCGACCCGGAGGAACGCAAGGCGCACGGCCAATCGCGCATGGCCAATATTCGATCCATACTGCAAAACAAATGAGACCTACATGCCACTAATCACGCTAGATAAAGCCTGCCTCGCCTACGGCCTCACCCCGCTGCTGGACCACGCCGATCTGCAACTCGATGCGGGCGAACGCGTCGGCCTGATCGGCCGCAATGGCGCGGGGAAATCCAGCCTGCTCAAGGTCATCGCCGGCGCGGTAAAGCTGGATGACGGCAAGCGCTGGCTGGCGCCCGACATCCGTCTTGCCTATGTGCCGCAGGAGCCACCGCTGGATCCGACGCATACCGTGTTCGAAGCCGTCGCCGAGGGCCTGGGGGAGATGTGCCAGTTGCTGCTCGACTACCACGCCGTGACCCACGCCATGTCCGAAGCCGATTGCGACATGGACGCCCTGATGGAGAAAATGCAGGAACTGCAGCACGAACTGGACGCCCACAACGGCTGGCAAACGCAGGCGCGCGTGGAAACCGTCATAGCCCATCTGCAGCTGCCTGCCGACAAGCTGGTGGGCGAACTGTCCGGCGGCTGGAAAAAACGCGTCGCGCTGGCGCAGGCCCTGGTGGCGGAACCCAATGTGCTGCTGCTGGACGAACCGACCAACCACCTGGATATGGAAGCCATCGAATGGCTGGAGAACCTGCTGCTCGACTTTTCCGGCAGCGTGCTGTTCATCACCCACGACCGGCGTTTTCTGGACAGGCTGGCCACGCGCATCGTCGAACTCGACCGTGGCATGCTGACGGAATTCCCCGGCACCTACGCCAACTACCAGGTCAAGAAGCAGGAACTGCTCGCCATCGAAGAACAGCAGGCCGGCAAGTTCGACAAGTTTCTGGCGCAGGAAGAAGTGTGGATACGCCAGGGCATCAAGGCGCGCCGCACCCGCAACGAAGGCCGCGTGCGGCGGCTGGAGCAGTTGCGGCGCGAGCGTGCGGCGCGGCGCAACCGGCTGGGCAATGTGACGCTGTCGCTGGATCAGGGTGAACGCTCCGGCCAACTGGTGGCGGAGCTTTCCCATGTGTGCAAAGCGTTCGGCGGCAAGCCTGTCATTCAGGATTTTTCCACGCGCATCCTGCGCGGCGACCGCATCGGCCTGCTCGGCCCCAACGGCGTCGGCAAATCCACGCTACTCAAGATCATCCTGGGTGAAATCGAGGCGGATAGCGGCACCGTGCAGCGCGGCACCAATCTCAACATCGCCTACTTCGACCAGCTGCGCGAGCAGCTCGACGAGGAAGCCACGCTCGCCGACACCATCAACCCCGGCGCGGATTACGTCGAGATCGGCAACGAGCGCAAGCACGTCATCAGCTATCTGGAAGATTTTCTGTTCCCGCCGCAACGCGCCCGCGCCCCGGTCAAATCGCTCTCCGGCGGCGAACGCAACCGCTTGCTGCTGGCACGCCTGTTTGCCCGCCCGGCCAACGTGCTGGTGCTGGACGAGCCGACCAACGACCTCGACATCGAAACCCTGGAACTACTGGAACAACTGCTGCAGGATTTCGGCGGCACGCTGTTCCTGGTCAGCCACGACCGCGCGTTTCTGGAAAACGTCGTCACCCAGGTCATTGCTTTCGAAGGCGACGGCAAGCTCACCGAATTCGGCGGCGGCTACGACGACTGGCGGCGTTTCCGGGAGCAGCAGGCGGCGCAGGCAGCCAGCGCAAAACCTGACATCCCCCGGAAAACGCCGGGTACAGCCAAGCCCGCAGGCGCCACAAAATCCGGGTTAAGTTTCAACGAGAAACGCGAACTGGATGCTCTGCCGGAACGTATCGAGCAACTGGAAGCCGAACAGCAGCAAATCAACCAGGCTCTGACCGACGCGGCGCTGTGTCGTGATGCCCCGCAGCGCGCCAAGGAACTGCAGGCCAGGCTGGCGGCAATTACGGTGGAAACAGATCAGATTATGGCGCGCTGGGAGGAGCTGGAAAGCCGGCTGTAAGCCGCTACTTCTTTGCGCGCAGAAACTGAAACCTATGATGCGTCTTCAAGGCATCCGGCGGCACGCCTTCACTGGTAACGCCGCCTTCATGCTTTTCCAGCGCCAGGGAAATCAGCGAATTGGAATCGCGCACACGCACCGCCATCAGGTTGGCGAGATTCAGGTAGATCAGCGCTGCGCTCTCCGGGATTTTCAGCAACTTGGCGCGTTCAAAGCTGATCAGTACGCTGTCAGTGTCGGCAATGACGGAAGCGCTGCGTGGACGGCCATCGAGATAGGACATTTCGCCAAAAGAGTCCCCCGGGCGCAGGCGCGCAATGACCTTCTCCTTGCCCGATGACAACTTCTTGACCACCGCAAACTCGCCCGATATCACAATGTAAAACTCGCGGCTGGTTTCGCCCTCGACCAGGGCGTAACTGCCTGCCTCGACATCGACGCGCACCGCTGCCGAAAGCAACTCCTTGACGTTGTGGTGGGAAAAGCCGCTGAACACCTTGATGCCTTGCAGCAGCCGCAACAGCAGAGCTTCAGTATTGTCCATGATGTCTCACGCGATGGTATCGATGCGCTTGCCCAGATTGGGCGGAAGGTTCTGTAGCGGGGGCAAGGCGGCAATCAAAGCCAGGGATGCCTGTGCTTCAGCATCCAGCGCCATCTTCAGCACGGCGACACCTGCCTGATCAGCCGCCTGCGCAGCGGATAACGCGCTGACATTGCCCGCAACCGTGGACACGTCCATATGGGTTCCTTTGCCATGTGATGCTGCCCTGTCCGAACAGGCATATCGCCAGCCTGCAAGCCACACCCTGCATGAATGACGTCGCCGGATAATCTTCGCGTGGTTAATTATCCACGCCAGGCCGTCAGGCGGTCAATCAGATTACCCTAAAGCCTACCTGGAAACATGCCGATGTGTAAGGTCCATGGTTTGTGCGCATGTTCTGACAAGGAGAAGTAGCATGAAACGATTATTTTTGCTGACGTGTATGTTGTTGGCCGGGGGCATTGCCGGGGCGGCGGACAAGCCGGTGGACAAGGCGGGCGAGTCCATTTCATCGGCGATCGAGCCATGGACCCTCGCCCCGGCGCAATACACCTGCACCTCGGAGCAACGGCTTAAGTTGGAGTTTGAGCATCACTTTTGTGTCGCCAACACCGATCACACCAAGGAATTCTGCTATGGGACGGCCTTCATACGCAACTGCACCAAGCGCACTGGCGCGGCTCCTGCGGGTTAGGTGAGCCTAAAATCCCTTGCGAAGAGCTCAAAACAAGCTATTTTTTGAAAAATCTGGTTAGGGTCATAGCAAGCAATGACTAGCCAACAAGTGCCGCAATCACGCTGGCAAAAGTGATTGAAATATGTAAGCATTTCTCACGTGCTCACATTGTCGAGTTACAGGGATACCCGTCTCACAAAGAAGCTGGTTCTTTCCGATGTCCGACAAAGGCTCGACGTGCAGCGGATTGCTCTTGGCGAGATGAATGCTCGGGGGCTATACAGGGTTGCAGTTGTCCTGGAGGCGATCATGATCAGCGAAGCGCAGCCGTTTGCAACACATGGCGTCGGCAGACTGCACGCGCTAAGCCGTTGGAACAGCGCCTGGCTGGGCAGATCGGCCGTTCTAACTCTGTGGTTGCCGCTGTGCATTGTTGCGCTCGGCTCAATCGCTCTAAGCAGCACCGCAAGCGCCTTGGATGTGAATGGCTATATTCGCGCAGGAACAGCTTCCGATTTGAAGGGCGGGAAACAGGTCTGCTTCAAACTGCCGGGCGCCGATGCCAAGTATCGTTTGGGCAACGAGTGCGAGGTCTATGGCGAACTGATGCTGGGGCAGGAATTGCTCAAGGCGGACAACGGAGCCACGTTTACCGCCCATGCCATGTTGAGCCTGTTGAGCGGCGGACCCGACATCAACAGCCTGTTCGATGGCCAAAGCAAATTCGGCTGGCCGCAGGTCTATCTCGCAGCCAGCAACATTCCTGGCCTCAGTGGCGGAACTGCCTGGATCGGGCGGCGCTATTACAAACGAGAAGACATCCATATCAACGATTTTTTCTATTGGAACCCGAGCGGGCTTGGAGCCGGGATCGAGGACTACGACCTCGCCGGCCTGAAGCTCAGCTACGCCCTGACCCGGGAGGACAACATTGATCAGCCCCAAATGGCAACCCGCCATGATGTCCAGGTGCGCGGCATAACCGCCAACCCGGGAGGCGAGTTGCAGTTGGGGCTCAGCGTCATCGATAGCAGCGATTCTGGCCGCAACCGCAATTCGGGATGGGGGTTGACCGGTCGGCATGTGCAGAAGGACGTGTTCGGCGGCTGGAACAAGTTTGCCGTGCAGTACGGTGCAGGGCCTGGGGTTGGCCTCGGCGCGACCGGCAGCCTGGCCAACGGCAACGATGTCCGGCGCGCGCGTCTGGTCGAGGATTTTTACTTCCAGCCGACCCACAAGTTCGGCGGCACGGTCACGGCCATTTACCAGAACGACCGCTCGAATGCGGGAGATCAGATATGGACCTCGGTTGGCGGGCGATTGGCTTATGCCGTGAACGAAAACCTGAAACTGCTTGCGGAAATCGGGCACGATCGGGTCAAACCATCGGCAGGATATCTGCGCAGCCTGACCAAGCTGACTATCGCACCCGCGTTGACTACGGCCAATGCAAGCGGCTTCTGGGAGCGGCCGGAACTGCGCCTGTTCTACACCTATGCGCGCTGGAATGACGCCGCGCGAGATGCTGCCAGCGCAGGCGACCCACTTTCTTCGAGTGGCGTGTATGCGGGAAGCAACCATGGTTCTACAGCGGGGTTGCAACTTGAGTTCTGGTGGTAATCGCAAACCGGCTGCTCTACTATGGCGCGGAGCGCTTAAAGAAAGGATTTGCCGGCATGAATGATCGGGGCGGGATAACCCTGAACATGGTTGGATAGAGAGTGTTTTTTCACTACAGTACTGTGAAGTTGAACCGGGTAGCTACTGAGATAAGGAGTGAAATGATGAGCAAAAAGTCATTCTTGATATGGGTAGTCGGGGTTGCTGCCGCACTGTTGTGCAGTATGGCAGGTGCGCAGGATTCCTATGTTGCCGAGGCGCAGGCCTATGTGGCCAGGATATCCAAGCCGCAGCCACCATGGGATGGGCCGACTGCCGGCCCGGCAGCCCAAGGGAAAAAATCAATCATCTACATATCGGCAGATCAGCACAACGGAGGCGCATCCGGTGTGGGCCGGGCAGTTGAAGAGGCGGCCCAGGCCATCGGTTGGAAGTTCCTTCTCATCGATGGCGAGGGAACCGCCGCCGGCAGGACAGCCGCCTTAACCCAGGCAGCCGATCTGAACCCCGACGGCATCATTCTCGGTACCGTGGACGCCAAGGAACAGGCTGCTGCCATCAAAAAAATAGCTACCAAAAATATCAAGATCGTCGGATGGCATGCATTGGGTAGACCGGGCCCGTCACCGGATCAGGGGGTTTTTACCAATATCGCCACCGATCCGGAAGAAGTTGCAAAAGGCGCGGCGATGTATGCCGTGGCCGATTCCGATGGCAAGGCCGAGGTGGTTGTCTTCACTGATCCCGCCTACGAGATCGGCGTCGCCAAATCGAATGCGATGGTCAAGGTCGTTCGCAAATGCGCCGGTTGTCGCGTACTGTCGGTCGAGCGCATACATCATGGGGAATTCAGGGCAACCGCGGCACTCATGAACCAACGCACGGCGCTTTTGTTGCAGCGCTTCGGCAAAAAATGGACACACAGCATCGCCGACAACGATCTTTACTTCGACTTCATGCTGCCTTCACTTCTGGCCGCAGCAATCCCGGGCAACGGGCATCCCAAAAACATTTCTGCGGGCGACGGCAGCGAACCGGCCTTCGAGAGAATTCGCCAGGTTCACTATCAAGTGGGAACAGTCGCAGAACCGTTGCGCCTGCATGGATGGCAAGCGATTGATGAACTTAACCGGGCTTTTGCAGGGAAGCCTCCCAGCGGCTATTCGACATCGGTTCATCTGGTAACGGCAGCCAACATAAAATTCGATGGCGGCCCTTCTAATCAATTCGATCCGGACAATGGCTATCGTGACGCATATAAAAAAATCTGGGGCGGGAAATAGATTGATGTCAGGGGTGTGATAGAGGTTAATTCCTGGTAAGCAGCCAGGGGGTAAGTTCCTCGACAGGGAGCGGCCGGCTGATGTAGTAGCCTTGAGCCTCGTCGCAGCGGTGTTTTTTCAGTTGACGAAGCTGTTCGATGGTTTCTACCCCTTCTGCAATAAGGCTCAACTCCAGGGCTTTTCCCAACTGGATGATGGCGCACACGATCGCCAAATCATCGGCGTCCTCTACGAGGTCGCGCACAAACGACTGGTCGATCTTTAATTTATCCACCTCGAGTCGTTTCAGATAACTCAGGCTGGAATAGCCGGTGCCAAAATCGTCAATAGATAACTTGACCCCCAGCACCTTGAGTTCGTGGATGGTCTTGAGGGCGGTGTCCATATCCTGCAGCAGGATGGATTCGGTCAACTCAAGTTCCAGCAAGCCGGGGGGCAGTCCAGACCGGTCGAGCGCCTTGCTTACGGTTTCGAGGATGTTCCCCCGCTGGAATTGCAGCGCAGACAGGTTGACGGCCACAGCGTTGGGGGGGAGTCCGCTATCCATCCACATGCGCGCCTGTCTGCAAGCCTCTTCCAGCACCCATTCGCCGATGCCGATGATCAGACCGCTATCCTCAGCCAAGGGGATGAAACGGGCGGGAGAAATCATCCCGAGTTGTGGGTGTTTCCAGCGTATCAGCGCCTCCGTCCCGATGACATTGCCAGTGACAAGGTTTATCTGAGGCTGGTAGTGCAACACCAGTTCCTTTTGCCCCAGCGCGTTACGTAACTGCGTCAGCAGGTTCATCCTCTCCACGGTGTCGGTGTTCATTTTTTCTGTGAAAAAGCGGTAACCATTTCTGCCGCTGCCTTTGATGTGGTACATCGCTGTATCCGCGTTCTTCAGCAGGGTTTCGAAATCGCTGCCATCGTTGGGGAATAAACTGATGCCGATGCTGGCCGAGGTGCCAAAAGTATGCCCCCCTACTTCAACGGGTTCGGCAACAGCATCGAGAATATTCTGTGCGATTCGGCTGATGGCATTGATGTCGTTGATATTGGGGAGCAGGAGAATGAACTCATCCCCCCCTTGTCGGCAAATCGTGTCGATGTCCCTGATGCAGCCTTGAAGACGTTTGACGATTTCGAGTAGCAATTGGTCGCCCACCTGATGCCCAAAGGCATCATTGACATGCTTGAAGTTATCCAGGTCCAGAAACAGCATGGCGATTCCCGTTTCCTCGCGCGCGGCGATAGCCACGGCCTGGTCGAAACGGTCGCGCAGCAGCAGGCGGTTTGGAAGATGCGTCAGTTGGTCGTGATGGGCCATAAATGCCAACCTCTCATCCGCCATCTTGCGCTCGGTGATATCCTGCAATGTCACGGCCAATCCATTGCCGGAGCGCACAAACTTCCTTTTCACCCAACGGATTTTTATCTGGCTGTCTGGCGGCAATTCCACTTCATCATCATAGAAGCCGAATTGCATCGCGCTACGGAAGGTATTCATCAATAGATCGAAGTAAGACCCGGAATAGCGCGTGGAGAGTTTCGTGCCTATTAGCTCTGCCTTCTTGAGTCCGTAGAAGTCTGCGCCACGCTCGTTGCAATCCACTACTTTGAAGTCCATGATGCTGCGGTTACTGTCGTACACGGCATCAAACATATAAAAGCCATCATTGCCGCCTTCTGTGGCAATACGATAGGCCTTCCGCACCTCTTCCTCCTGATGCCTTTTCCAGGCAAGACGAGCCGACAAGACCATGGCAACAAGGGACGACAAAAACAAGAGAATGCTTCCGGCGATAGTGATATGCCGGTAGGTGACCCAAGTCTCTTGATAGGGGGCCAGGAACTCTTCCTCGGTAAGTCCGGCTATTACGGTAAGAGGCTGGGATTTCAAGGTCTCCCAAGCAACAAAGCGCGCCTGTTTATCGCCGAACCACGGCTCTCCTGCCAGGAAACCGGAACCTTCCGGTGAATTAAATAAAGGGATGGCACTTAGCGCGGGGGGGGCTGGCTGTTGCATTGTGCTGCCTATTTTTGCCGCGCGCAGTGTCCCATCATTGCCCACTGCTGCCAGCAATCCATTTTTCCCCGGGTTTTGGCCGGCATAGAAGGATGTGAAGTAATTGGACTCGACGCAAATCAGCACCACACCAGCAAAGGAACCGTCTGCAGCATTCAGCCTGCGGGTAAATTCAATGACAGGCCTTCCAGACATGCCATCGCTGACCGGCTTCCCTATCAAGAGAACATCCGACTTGTCGTTTTTGTGAAAGAGAAAATAATTCCTCTCCTCCTGACTGGCCTGTTGACCGCCGGAACCGGAGTCGGTGCCTGTTATAGGCAGGCCGTTGCGATTGATGATTGAGACACGAATAATGGAGGAACTACGAAAAACGCCTTTCTGCGAGAGCTCCTCAAGATTTACCTTGCCGTGCGAATGCTCCCAGTTGTATTTGACCTGCAATGCTATCTGGTCTGCTTGCTCGATGGCTCCCGCGACATATTGCGCATAGGCATGCGTGAGTGACGTGACTTCCTTGAGGGCATTTTCTTTCAGCGCGCGCTTGTCAGCTTCAATCCTTGAAGATGTCACGCCCCACAGAGCCATTCCCAAGGCAAGGCCAACAATAGGCCACAAAAAAACTCGAACAAGGCTGCCTCTCAGGAACCGAAGCCGCCTAATAGTTTGGACTAGGTGATTAATAACGCCGCTATCAGGCATTCGTGGTTCTATCCGGTGGGAATGTCCAGATACGAAGTGAAGAACTATTATTACATCAAATCGCCGTCTTAAAGATGACAATGTGGTGCCCCGAACACGAATCGAACGTGTGGCCTACCCCTTAGGAGGGGGTCGCTCTATCCACTGAGCTACCGGGGCGATGCCGTCATTTTAGCCTAATTATCGCAGCCGTGAAAAAGTCGCTGCCACGCGCCATCGTCGTTCCTTGGCTGGTGCGCTTGCTCTAAGAGCCTGTTTCACGCAACAATCCGAACGCGGCCCGGCATTCGGCTGGTATCATTTGACGGTTGGCAGCAGCTTGCTCATTGCTGTTGTTTTTGATTTATCCGCCACACCATCAAGGAGGCAACATGTTGAAATACCTGATTCTTCTCGGCCTTCTGGCAAGCGCCATGCTGCTGTTCAGCCGTCTGAGCAATGCCGGCGATGTGCCGCAGGCAGGCCTGGCCGCGCCCGCCTTTTCCCTGCCCGACCAGAACAACAACATGCACGCCCTGGCAGATTACGCCGGCAAGTGGGTGGTGCTCTACTTCTACCCCAAGGACGACACGCCCGGCTGCACCAAGGAAGCGTGCAGCTTCCGCGACGACCTGGCGCAACTGGAAAAGCTCGGCGCGAAGGTGGTCGGCATCAGCGTGGATGACAGCGATTCGCACGCCAGATTTGCGCAGAAGTATCACCTGCCTTTTCCCCTGCTGTCGGACAAGGATGGCAAAGTGGCGGACAGCTACGGCGCGCTGACCAACCTCGGGCTGCTCAAGCTCGCCAAGCGCTATACCTTCCTCATCGACACGCAGGGCAAGGTCGCCAAGGTCTACCTGAGCGTCGATACTTCGCGCCACTCACAGGAAATCATCGCGGATTTGAAATCGAGAATCTGAAGCAGCCGGCCGCCGCCATATAACCAAACGACCCTCTATAAATCCACATGGCTTTCAACCCCGATCATCTGGTTACTCGTCACCCTGTCCTCGACCGCCACGGTGAGATCACCTTCTGCCGCCTGACGATGGCCGCTGCCGATCAAAATGTGGTCATGCCATTCATGCTGCGGCTTACCAACATCGACGTGCCGCAAATGGTGTACTTTATCCCGCTGGAGTGGGTCGGGGATACCGTGTTGTTGGTCAAGCTGGCCAGGGAGATGGTGCTGTCTACGGAGACAGCCGCCCTGGAGCAAGATATCGCCGAACAGGCCAGACAGCGTGGCTTTCGCCTGGCAGCGATGCTGGGGGAAAGCGACATGCGTCAGCCGGACAGCGATTTCATTCTGCTGCCGTTTCCACTGCGGGAACGCCCCTTGCAAGGGAAGATGAAGACGAAGGGAAGGGGCAAGGTGAAGATGGATGACACGGCAGTGCTTGAACTGCAGCTGTTTGATTCCCGCGCACCTGAACCGATAGCCCAGGAACCGGAAGCCAGCCCCGGCCTCCCTCCTAACACGATACTCACCGGGGTTGAAACCCGGGCCGATTTCGAACAGGCGAAGACCGGCAATGCCATGTATTTCAGTGGCGACTTCTTCATGGATTGCCCGCTGGAAATCTCCACCAAGGCCAACATCCACCCCTCCCACGCCGTCATCCTGGAGTTACTGGCGGCGGTGCAAAAGGAAGCCGACCCAAAAGCGATGGAAACTATCGCCAAGAAGGATATCACGCTGTCGTTCAAGCTGCTGCGCTATGTCAATTCGCCCTTCTTCGGGCTTACCTCGCGCGTGGAATCCGTGCGCCATGCGGTTTCCATCCTCGGCTACCAGCAACTATTCAAGTGGCTGTCGCTGCTCGCCGTCACCGCCGGCAGCGGCGCCTCGCCTGCGCTCACGCATGCCGCCATGACACGCGCCAAACTCATGGAACTGCTGGGCAAGCACATGGATCGAAAAGAGCAGGACAACCTGTTTGTCACCGGCATGCTTTCCCTGCTGGATCGCATTATGCGTGTACCGCTGGAGCAGGTGCTGAAATACGTCAATCTGCCGGACAACGTCTCGGATGCGCTCCTCGCCGGCACCGGCAGATATCGCCGCTTTCTTGATCTGGCAATGGCCTGCGAGGGAATGGCCCTGCCGGAAGATGAAAATTTCGCCGACATCGACGTCAAGGCCGTCAACATCGCTCACCTCGAAGCCATCGAATGGGCGACAAAACTATCCAAGGTGGGCAGTCACTGAATACCCGCAGCTACCTAATCCGGTCTTAAAGGTTCTTTCCCATCCATTGCCAAGCTTAGCGCCTCACGCCAATCCGGCACGGCAACAGCAAATGCCGCTTCCAGCCTGCTGTTGTCCAGCACCGAATTCGCCGGCCGTTTGGCGGGCAGCGGATACTGTTCGGTGGTGATGGCCTCGATATCTCCCGGCGCAACCTTGAGCGGCGGCCAGTTTCTCTCCGCCTGGCGCGCCTGATACTCCTGCAGGATGGCCTGCGCAAAGCCATACCAGCTGGTTTCGCCGCCGCAGGTGAGATGGTAAATCCCGCTTTCCGCGCCATTCCAGCGGGCAATCGCCAGCGCCGTGGTTTCGGCGATCATGCGGCTCCAGGTCGGGGAACCCCGCTGGTCATCCACCACGCGCAGGGCGTCTTTTTCCTGTGCCAGCCGCAGCATGGTGAGGAAAAAATTCCTGCCGCGCAGCCCATACACCCAGGCCGTGCGGAAAATCAGATGCTGCCCTGCAATGGCTTGAATCGCCTGCTCTCCCGCCAGTTTGGTTGTTCCGTACACGCCCAGCGGATTGGTCGCGTCGGTTTCCTGATAGGCGCCATGCTTGGCACCATCGAACACGTAGTCGGTGGAATAATGCACCAGCATCGCGCCCAGGCGCTTGGCTTCCTCGGCCAGAATGCCGGGGGCGATGCCGTTGACCGCCATTGCCAGTTTCGGCTCGCTTTCCGCCTGGTCCACGGCGGTATAGGCGGCGGGGTTGACGATCAGCGTCGGCCGGACTTCGCGCACCACGTGGCGAATGGCATCCGGGTCGGCCAGGTCAAGCTGGGCGCGATCCACGGCAATGACCTGTCCCAGCGGCGCCAGACTGCGCCGCAACTCCCAGCCGACCTGGCCGAGCATGCCCGTGAGCAGGATTTTATGGCGTTGTGCCATTAAACGCCCGGCTCGCTGCCCGGTGTTTCCAGTTGCCGCCACAGGCTCGCCCCACCGCTCGCCGGGTCGAGATCGGCCACATAGGCCGCATGCGCTGCCAGCTCCTCGGCAGAAGCCAGGATCACCTTGAGCGGACGGCGCTCGCCGACAGGCAGATTGGCTTCGTGTTCGGCGGCAGTCAGGCCGATCTCCATCATCAGCGTTTCCTGTCCGCGCGTCATGGCCAGATAAACATCGGCCAGCAATTCCGCATCCAGCAACGCGCCGTGCAGGGTGCGCCCGGAATTATCCACGCCGTAGTGTTTGCACAGCGCATCCAGGTTGTTGCGCTGGCCGGGACGCAATTCCTTGGCCATTTTGAGGGTGTCGGTAATGGCACCGCACGCCGTTTCGATCTTGTCTCTGCCGAGCAGGCCGAGTTCGCGGTTGAGAAAACCGACATCGAACGGCGCGTTGTGGATCACCAGTTCCGCACCGGCGACAAAATCCAGCAGATCGTCCACCACTTCCGGGAAACGCGGCTTGTCCTGCAGCGACTCCAGCGTGATGCCGTGCACCTGCTGTGCGCCGGGATCGATTTCGCGATCCGGGTTGAGATAGGCGTGAAAACGGTTTTGCGTGAGGCGGCGGTTAATCACCTCCACCGCTGCAATTTCGATGATGCGGTGCCCCTGCGCGGGATCGAGGCCGGTAGTCTCGGTATCCAGAAATATCTGTCTCATTGCTTGCCCATTAATCATTACCCAACAATTTTTCCACACCCAGATTGGCCAGTGCGTCGGCGCGCTCGTTGCCCGCATTGCCGGCATGCCCCCTGACCCACACCCATTCGACCTCGTGGCTTTGCGCCAGCTGGTCCAGCGCTTGCCACAGGTCGACGTTTTTCACCGGCTTCCTGTCGCTGGTACGCCAGCCGCGCGCCTTCCAGCCGGATATCCACTCGCTGATGCCCTTTTGCACGTACTGCGAATCGGTATGCACGCGCACCCGACAGCCGCGCTTGAGGTTTTCCAGGGCGCGGATGACGGCGGTCAGCTCCATGCGGTTATTGGTGGTCAGCGCCTCGCCGCCGCACAATTCCTTCTCGTGCCCACCCCATTTCAGCCAGGCGCCCCAGCCGCCGGGCCCGGGGTTGCCCTTGCAGGCGCCATCGGCATAAATTTCCACCAGGTTTTTATTCATTGCGATTGTTCTTGTCCGTTTTTCTGGCATTCAGTTCGTTGTGTCGGTCTGGGCGCAAACACCTGCGCTACTTTCGCGCCGTTCCAGTTGGGCCGGATCAGGCGCATGCCGGGCACCCGCTTTTTCGCCGTGAGGAAATACACCCCGCCCATCATCGGCCACCAGCGATCACCGGCACCATCGAGAAAAGCAAAGCGCGCGCGCCATTGCTCGCTCGTCAGCGGCGGGGCATAGCAGCTCATGCGCCCTCCCACCACTTCGAAACCAAGCAGCGCCAGCCAATCCTTCAGACGCGGCAGGGAAATAAAATGGCCGTTCCAGGGATAATCACTGCGTTTGCAGCAGGCATGCCGCGCGCCCCACAGGCTGAACGGGTTGAAACCGCTCAACACCACATGCCCTTCCGGCAGCAGTACGCGCTCGGCTTCACGCAAAACCTGATGCGGATTATCAGCAAACTCCAGTGCATGCGGCAGCAGCAGCAGGTCTATGCTGTGCGCGGCAAAGGGCAATTGGCCGGTCTCGCACCGGGTTTTGACGTCGCCCTGCGGTGCGGCCTTGAACAGATACGGGATGCGGCTGTTGCGCAGAAAATCCTGCCCCGGCAAGCCCAGTTGCACCGCGTTGAAGCCGAAGATATCCGCCACCGTCTGGTCGAAATAGTGCTGCTCGCGTTCAAACACGTAGCGGCCCAGCGGCGTTTCCAGCCATTCAGTTTCGGTTGACATTTATGCCCTTTATGCGAACCATGGCCGCATGACGGAACCAGACATGACCCATACCCGCGCCATCGAAAACGACCTGCTGCAAGTGGTACCCATCGCCGCCTTTCAGGACAACTACATCTGGCTGCTCAAGCGCAACGGCCATGCGGCGCTGGTGGATCCAGGCGATGCCGCACCGGCGCTGGATTATTTGCGCACGCATCAGTTGACGCTGGATGCCATACTCATCACCCATCACCATGCCGACCACATCGGCGGCGTGGAGGCGTTGCTGCAGGCATTCCCGGCAACTGTGTACGCGCCGCGCGGAGAACACTATCCCTTTCCTCACCACCAGGTTGGCGCTGACGACAGCGTTGTTCTTCCCGCGCTCGAGCTCGCGCTGCAAGTGCTGGAAACTCCCGGACATACGGCCGGACATGTGGCTTATTATGGCGCAAATTGCCTGTTTTGTGGCGACACGCTGTTCGGCTGCGGCTGCGGCAGGCTGTTCGATGGCACCTGCGCGCAACTGCATGCCTCCCTGCAAAAACTGGCGCAGTTGCCGGGCGCAACACAGGTTTTCTGCGCGCATGAATACACCCTGCAGAACATCCGCTTCGCCCGCATGCTCGACCCGGACAACCCTGTCCTGGCGCAACGCGAGGCCGACGCAATGATGTTGCGCCAACAAAACCGTCCCACGCTGCCATCGACCATCGCGCTGGAAATGGACACCAACCCATTTCTGCGCTGCGGGAATAATGTCATCCGACAGGCTGCCGCGCGCCTCAGCAACCACGCCATGACCGATGCGGAGACCGTTTTCTGTACTCTGCGAGAACTGAAAAACCATTACTAATCAGAATGCTGAAAAATATTCCTCAAGTATAATGTGTGCTTGACGCTGACATGGTTGTTGGATACCATTCAGACCACTTTGCATTCAGAGATTCGCATGACTGAACAGCACCTGTCCAAGCTCCTCCTGCTGGCTCTGCTCCTCGCGGCACCTGCGTTTGCCGAGACTGGTATCGGCAGCGACGAAACTGCTGTTGCGAGCGAAGCCGAGGATCATGCCGGCGCCTTCAATCTGGATGTCTTCAGCAATGGACTGACTGCCGACGATGCCGATAGCCCGGCTCGCCCCGCAGTCAAGCTGGAGAACAAACCCAACGACCTGTGGCAGCGCATCAGAAGCGGCTACGCCATGGCTGACCAGCAATCCCCCTCGGCCTCCGCGCAGGAATCCTGGTACGCCGCCCGCCCCGAATACGTCAATCGCATGGTCGGGCGCAGCCAGAAATACCTCTACCACATCGTCGAGGAGGTCGAGAAGCGCGGCATGCCGACCGAGATCGCCTTGCTGCCCATGGTGGAGAGCGCATTCAATCCGCAGGCCTACTCGCGCAGCCGGGCTTCCGGCATCTGGCAATTCATGCCCGCCACCGGCAAAACTTTCGGCCTCAAGCAAACCTGGTGGGTGGATAACCGGCGTGACGTGATGGCTGCCACCGATGCAGCCCTCAATTACCTGGAAAAACTGCATGTCATGTTCGGCACCTGGGAGCTGGCGCTGGCTGCCTACAACGCCGGCGAAGGTACGGTACAGCGCGCCATCGAGCGCAACCGCAAAAGGGGCCTGCCGACCGATTACCAGAGCCTGCAACTGCCGACGGAAACCAAAGAGTACGTCCCCAAGCTGCAAGCGGTAAAAAACATCGTCAGCAACCCGGAACAATATGGTCTGGATATCCAGACCATCGCCAATCAGCCTTATTTCACCAAGGTTGCCGCGCCCAAGCAGATTGACGCCCACCTCGCCGCAAAGCTGGCAGGAATCTCCCTGGGCGAGTTTGCCTCGCTTAATCCCGAATACAACCGCCCGGTGCTCACCTCCAGCGGCGCAAACCATGAAATCCTGCTGCCGGTCGGCACCAACGAAGCCTTTTCCACCAACCTGGCCAATTACAACAAACCCCTGGTCAGTTGGCGCACCTACGCCGCCAAGCCCGGCGAACGCCAGGAAGTCATCGCGCACAAATTCGGCATCAGCCTGTCCGAGTTGCGCAACGTCAATGACCTGCCGTCCAAGAGCAAGCTTAAAACCTCCCGCACACTGCTCGTGCCATCCAATGGCGGTTCCAACGGCGACACGCTGCAGGCCGTGAATGACAAAATGGATGCCGCACCGGCAAGAAACGATGCTGCCGGCGCGGAAACCAGCCCGGGCCGTCACATCGTGAAAAGCGGCGAGACCATAGGCGAGATCGCCAAGCACCACGGCATGAGCGCCGCACAACTCATGGCGCTCAATCACCTCAGCAGCAACCGGCTCAAGCTCGGCCAGTCGCTTGCCGTCAAGGGCGATGCCCCGACTAAGCTCGCATCCGGCGCCAAATCCGCACCCTCCAAAAAAACATCCAAAACCGATCGCAAAACCCGCTATGTGGTACGGCGCGGCGAAACACTGGCCAGCATCGCCCGCAAGTTCAACGTTGCCGCCGAAGACATCCAGCGCTGGAACAGCCTGAACGGCAGCCGCATCACACCCGGGCATAAGCTCACCATTTACAGACCGGACGCGGCTTGAGAGCCTATTTCAGCAGGAAACGAAAGATGCGTTTGACCACAAAAGGGATGGATGCAAGGCGAAGGGCGCAGCGAATGGTCGTTCCATTCGCAAGCCCTGCAACGCCGCAGACGCTCTTTTGTGCTCAAACCCTACGGGCCGACCATGCATAGCGCACATGGCGTTGTTGCTTGCTGCTCATTTGGAATGACCAAACTTCGCAGCTCCCGCCTAGCCCTGCACGCTATGCATGGTCGGCGCACATTCATTTCCCGCTGAAATAGGCTCTAAGGGCATCCTGCCGTTTCCAAGCATGACGCACCCCGAAACCTCCGGCTTGCAGGCGCGGGCCTCATGGATATTATGCTTGCTGCTGCCGCTCATACTGGCAGCCTGCGGAAAACCAGAGGGCATGCCCAGCGTCGACCTTGACCATGCCTACTCTCCACAGCAAGGCGGCACCCTGATCGACGCCATGACAGGAGAGCCTTCCGGATTGATCCCCATGATCGCCGGCGAGTCCGCCGCCTCGGCCATCGCCGGCTACATCTTCAACAGCCTGATCAAGTACGACGCGAAACTGGAACTGGAAGCCGAACTGGCCAAATCGTGGGACATCTCGCGCGACCAGAAAACCATCACCTTCCATCTCAAACCGGGGCTGAAATGGGCGGACGGCGTACCGCTCACCAGCGCAGACGCGCTGTTCACCTGGAAGCTGGTGACCGACGAGCACACCCGCACGCCTTACGGCGCCGACTACAAGCTGGTGCTTAAAGCCGAAACACCCGACCCGCTCACGTTCCGTGTTTCCTATTCCCAGCCCTACGCCCCCGCGCTGGACTCCTGGGCCGGCTTGCAGATACTGCCCAAACACCTGCTGCAAGGCCAGGACATCAACACCACGGCATTTGCGCGCAAGCCGGTCGGCAGCCACTATTACCAGCTGGAAGACTGGCGCAACGGCGAGCGCATTTCGCTGGTGCGCAATCCGCTGGCCTCGCAGGGGCAGGCGCATATCGATCGCATCGTGGAGCGCATCATTCCCGACTCGGCCTCGCAGTTCCTCGAACTGCTGGCGGACAACATCGACAGCATGGTGCTCAACCCCATCCAGTACGCGCGCATTTTCCCTTCGCGCCCGGAGCTGGGCAAAAAAATCGCGCTCTACCGCGAGCTGGGCAACGGCTACACCTACCTCGGCTTCAACCTCAAGCACAAGCCATTCGACGACAAGCGGGTAAGGCTGGCCATCAACTATGCCATCGACAAGCAGGAAATCATCGACGGCGTGCTGCTGGGTCTGGGCGAGCCGGTCGCCGCGCCTTACAAGCCGGGCACGCGCTGGGTCAACCCCAAGCTCAAGCCCTATGGCTACGATCCGGAAAAAGCCCGGCAACTGCTCAAGGAAGCCGGCTTCGAAGACCATGACGGCGACGGCATACTCGACCGCGACGGCAAACCGCTCGCCTTCGAAATCCTCACCAACCAGAACAAGCAGCGCGAGATGAGCGCGGTGCTGATCCAGCGCCGCCTGCAGGAAATCGGCATCGACGCGCACATCCGTGTGCTGGAGTGGGCCAGCTTCGTCGGACGCTTCATCAAGACCGGCGATTTCGACGTGATCGTCCTCGGCTGGAGCCTGTCGCAGGATCCGGATCAATTCGGCATCTGGCATTCCTCGCAGACCAAGCCCGGTCAATTCAACATCATCGGCTACCAGAATCCGAAAGTGGACAAACTGCTGGAACAGGGCCGCCTGGAACTCAACCCGAACAAGCGCATGAAGATTTACCATGAGTTTTCGCGCCTGTTGCTGGAAGACAGTCCGGTAGTCTATCTCTACGCCGGCTATGGCCTGCCGGCGATACACAAGCGCGTCAAAGGCATACCCAACCCGGCCCCGCCCGCCGGCATAGGCTACAACTCGCATGAGTGGTATATCCCCGAACCATTGCGCCGCAACGAAATGGCTACGCAATGACCCGCTATCTGTTGAAACGCCTGTTCTGGATGGCGCCGTTGCTGGTCGGCATCAGCCTGGTGTCGTTCCTCATCATGCATCTGGCGCCGGGTGATGTCACCACCACGGAAGCCGGCTTCAATCCCAAGGCGAGCGAGGAATCGCGCCAGAAGCTGCGCAAGCTCTACCACCTCGACGAGCCGGTGTTAACGCAGTACGGTTACTGGCTGCAGCGCATGGTCACGCTGGATTTCGGCACTTCGTTCGCCAGCCACCAGCGGCCGGTATTCCTGGCGCGCCAGGACGGCCAGGGCAACGTCAGCAAAGGGCTGATCCAGGAAGCGCTGCCGATCACGCTGCTGATCAATGTCCTAAGCCTTGGCTTGATCGTGATTTGCGCGCTGCCGCTGGGCGTGATTTCCGCCGTTACCCAGAACCGGCCGCCGGACCGTGCCATCACCGTGTTCGTCTTCATAGGCTTCGCCGTGCCCGGCTTCTGGCTGGCGCTGATGATGATGTACTGGCTGGGCGTGGCGCATGCCTGGCTGCCGATTTCCGGTCTGCACAGCCTGCATTACGAGCACCTGAACCTGCTGGGGAAAATTGCCGACAGCGCCAGACATCTGGCGATTCCGGTATTCATCTCCGCACTCGGCGGGCTGGCCGGCATTTCCCTGTTCGTGCGCAACGGCATGCTGGACGTGCTGCACCAGGACTACATCACCACAGCGCGCGCCAAAGGCCTGCCGGAAAACACCGTGATCTACCGCCACGCCCTGCGCAACGCCATGCTGCCGCTGATCACCATACTCGGCCTGTCCATCCCCGGCCTCATCGGCGGCTCGGTGATCGCCGAATCGCTGTTTGCCATTCCCGGCATGGGCAAGCTGTTCTACGATTCCGTGATGATGCGTGACTTCCCCGTCATCATGGGCATACTCACCATAGGCGCAGTGCTGACGCTGCTCGGCAATCTGCTGGCCGACGTCGCCTATGCCTGGGCCGATCCGCGCGTACGGCGGGGAGTAGTGCGATGAATCGAGCCCTGTCCAACCCTCTGGCGCAATGGGGCTGCGCCATCATCGCCAGCATATTGCTGCTGGCCATGTTCGCCCCGCTGATCGCGCCCTTCGACCCGGATGCCATCAACGTCAAGGCGATCCTGCTGTCCCCTTCCGGCACCCACTGGATGGGCACGGATGGTCTGGGGCGCGACGTATTCTCACGCATGCTCTACGGCTCGCGCATCTCGCTGCTGGTGGGCTTCGTCGCTGTCGGCATCGCTACCGCCATCGGCGTCATCCTCGGCGCGGTAGCGGGCTTCTACCGGGGCTGGGTGGATATTGTCATCATGCGTCTGGTGGACGTGATGCTGTCCATCCCTACCTTTTTCCTCATCCTGGCAGTAATCGCTTTTCTCACGCCATCCATCTGGAACATCATGATCGTGATCGGCCTCACTTCGTGGATGGGCGTCACCCGGCTGATACGCGCCGAATTCCTGAGCCTGCGCGAGCGCGAATTCGTGCTGGCCGCCGAAGTGCTGGGTGCGCAGGACGCACGCCTGATTTTCCGCCACCTGCTGCCCAACAGCCTGACGCCGGTCATCGTCAGCTTCGTGCTCGGCGTGGCAAGCGCCGTGCTGGTCGAATCCGGCCTGTCGTTCCTGGGCCTGGGCGTACAGCCGCCGCAGGCTTCCTGGGGCAACATCCTGACTGACGGCAAGGAGTACATCCAGTTCGCCTGGTGGCTGTCGTTTTTCCCCGGCATGGCTATCCTGCTCACTGTGCTCGGGTATAATCTGCTCGGAGAAGGGTTGCGCGATGCGCTCGACCCACGCACCACGAAACAAGCAAAAGGATAATTACCATGGGATTTCTTGCCGGCAAGCGCGCCCTCATCACCGGACTGCTCAGCAACCGCTCCATCGCCTACGGCATCGCCGCCGCCATGAAGCGCGAAGGCGCCGAACTTGCCTTTACCTTCCAATTGGACAGATTTCAAGACCGCGTCGTCAAACTGGCTAAAGAATTCGATTCGGACATCGTGTTGCCATGCGATGTTTCAGACGACGCCCAGATCGACGCCATGTACGCACAGCTCAAGAATCATTGGGACGGATTCGACATCCTCATCCACTCGGTGGCCTTCGTGCCCAAGGAGGCGCTGGATGGGGATTACCTGGACTGCGTGACGCGCGAAAATTTCCGCATCGCCCACGATGTCAGCTCCTACAGTTTCGCTGCACTCGCCAAGGCCGGACTATCCATGATGCAAGGCCGCAACGCGTCCATGCTCGCCCTTAGCTACATCGGCGCCGTGCGCACCCTGCCCAATTACAACGTCATGGGACTGGCCAAGGCCAGCCTGGAAGCCAATGTACGCTACATGGCCAACAGCCTCGGCCCCAAAGGCATCCGCGTCAACTGCATTTCCGCCGGCCCGATCAGGACACTGGCGGCTTCCGGCATCGGCGATTTCGACAAGATTTTCGGCTTCTACGATAAGCACGCGCCGCTGCGCCGCAACGTCACCATCGAAGAAGTCGGCAATACCGCCGCATTCCTGTCCAGCGACCTCGCCTCCGGCATTACCGGCGAAATCACCTATGTCGATGGCGGCTTCAACATCATAGGCGGCGGCATCTCGGCTGAATAAAATCTTTCGTTTACTTCTTTTTTGTTTTGTATATCATGCCTGACCATACTGTACAAAATCACTATGGAATTAACGCTGGCAAAAACAGCATGACAGCGCCTGGTCTCCCGTAGATAATGCAGCGTTGGTGGTATGTGTTGGATATAAAATACAAAAACAGATATTTCATTTCAGCCGAGAGGAACGCGCACCATGCAAGTTAGCCAACATATCACAGATGGAACAGCTACCCTGAGCCTGTCCGGCCGCTTCGACTTCAACGCGCACCGCGATTTCCGCGATGCCTACGAAGCCCTGATGAATACGTCCGGGATCCAAGCGCTGGATATTGATCTGGGAGGCGTCGATTACCTGGACAGTTCAGCGCTGGGCATGCTGCTGCTGGTCAAAGAGCGGGCCGCCGCCCGCAATATCCGCCTGCAGCTCAGCGGATGCAAAGGTGCAGTGCGGCAGATACTGGACATAGCCAACTTCGGGAAGCTGTTTACCATCGTCTGAGCGACCCGCATCCGATCAGGCTCACCTCTCCATAACAACCAGAAAAGCGTCCTTTATTCATGGCAACCCGGCTGGCCTTCAAGAAATCGTTCCTGCACGGCATCCTGCTGATGGTCGGCACCTTGGCCGGCATCTGGCTGCTGGCCACACCAGGCAGCACACTCAACATAGGCCAACTCCTCGTGCTGCTCGTTTCCTTTGTCGCCTGGCCCGCCCTGCTTGCCTATGCGGTTGCACAAGCGCGGCAGCCACAGGGGCCCAGGCAGGAAAATTTTGACGAGGAACTCGCCGCCCTGGCGAGCAATTTCGATGCCCTGTTGAAAATGCTGACTTCCGAGTTCGAACAGCAAATCAGCGCCACCAAGGGCGAGCTGGCCCAGTTGCAGGACGTGCTGAGCGATGCCATTGGCAAACTGATAAAAAGCTTCACTGGTCTGGACGCCACGACACACAGACAGAGCGACCTGGTGATAGAACTCGTCAGTCACCACGGAGGAACTTCGGAAACAGGCAACAGCCCACCCTCCGATCTGAATGCCAGCGAGCCGGCACCGCCGGAAGAAAACATCAGTTTTGAGAAGTTTCTGGGCGACACGGGTGCCACATTAAGCATATTTGTCGATAGTACGATACACACCAGCAAGCTCGGCATGGAACTGGTCGACCAGATGGACGACATCAACGGCAAAATGGGCAAGATTAACGACATCCTGAACGAGGTTGAATCCATCTCCCGCCAAACCAACCTGCTCGCGCTCAACGCCGCCATCGAGGCGGCTCGCGCCGGCGAACAGGGCCGCGGCTTTGCCGTGGTAGCCGACGAGGTACGCAAGCTTTCCATGCGCTCCAATGAATTCAGCAATGAAATCCGCAATACCATGTCCGATGTCACCAACTCGGTAAATCACGCCGAACTGCTCATCAAGGAGTTCTCTTCCAAGGACATGAACTTTGCCCTGCAGTCGAAGCAGAACGTGGAAACCATGATAGGCAAGATCGCGGACCTCAATAATTCCATGAAACAAGCGGTTGATGAGCTATCCATCACCTCCGGACAAGTGGCACAAGATGTGCACGTGGCCATCACCTCACTGCAGTTTCAGGATATCTCCAGCCAGCTGATCGGCCATGCCGGCCGGCGCATGGATGTCATCCAGTCCCTGCTCGATGGCATCACCCGCATCGAAAGGGAACACGCAGGGGAATCCAACCGGCTCGACTATCTCAGGCATGTCATTCAGGAAACCTCCGAGCTGATCGAGAAGACCCGTCACAACCCGGTCAAGCAATTGACGGTTGAGGCCGGCGATATTGAGCTTTTTTAAGCATTATTCATGGAAACCGCGCACGGCGTTAACCACGCTGCGTAGAATGGAGTAACAATTATGGCGAAAACGATACTCACCGTTGACGATTCCCCTTCCATCCGGCAGATGGTGAGCTTCACCCTCAAAGGCGCAGGCTACGAAGTCAGCGAAGCCGCGGATGGTCAGGACGGGCTGGACAAGGCCAAGGCCAAAAGCTTCAACCTGGTGCTGACCGACCAGAACATGCCGCGCATGGACGGCCTGACCCTGATCAAGAGTTTGCGCGGCCTGCCCCAGTACAAGGCCACACCGATCCTGATGCTGACTACCGAAGCCGGCGACGACATGAAGGCGCAGGGCCGTGCTGCCGGCGCAACCGGCTGGCTGGTCAAGCCCTTCGATCCGCAAAAGCTGCTCGACGTCGTGCAAAAGGTCATCGGCTAGCGTCATCGCAAGCCGAGTCCCCACTTCAACCGGCAAAGGAATGTCATGGGCATAGACATGAGCCAGTTCTATCAGGTGTTCTTCGACGAAAGTGCGGAGCATCTGGGCGAAATGGAGCGTCTGCTGCTGGAGATCGATGTCGATAACCCCGACATCGAGCAGCTCAATGCCATTTTCCGCGCCGCCCATTCCATCAAGGGCGGCAGCGGCACCTTCGGTTTCACCGACATGACCAGCGTCACGCATATCCTGGAAACCCTGCTCGACAAGCTGCGCAAGGGCGAGATGGCGCCGCGCACGGAAATGGTGGATGCCTTCCTCGAAGCTGCCGACGTGCTGAAAGATCAACTGAACTGTCACGTCAACGGCACCGACGCAGATAAATCACTGGCCGAAGCCATCTGCGAAAAGTTGCGTCTATTGACTGATGCGGGGCAGGCGGAGAGCGCACCGCAGCCATCGCCCCAGCCGGCGGCAACAACGACCAAGCCAAAAGCGCCGGACACCCGCCCTGCCACGCACACCTACACCATCACCTTCACGCTCGATAACGCCAGCGGCAAGGCACGCGGCACGTTCGACAACCTGCTGCAGGAACTAGGCAGGCTAGGCACGGTAGAAACCCTGGAACAACCAGAGCCACAGGAAACCGCCAAGCCCGAGAAGGAAAAAGGCAAGAAGGGCAAAGGCAAAAAAGACGGCAAAAAATCCAAAGACAAAACCGGGAAAAAAGCCGGTGGTGAGGCGCTGCGCTGGAAGCTCAAACTGGTGACCGATAGCGACGTGGAAACCATACGCGGCTCGCTCGAGTTTGTCATCGACCCGACACAAGTCGTGATCGAAACTATGGATGAACCGGCGCAACCGGCAACTGCAGCGGCAGAAGAGGACGGCTATGGCTTCTTCGAGCCATTGCCGGTAACCGCGGCGGAAGATGCACAGGGTTACGGCTTCTTTACCGACATTCCCGCGCCTGCCGCGGCGGCGGAAGATGCCCAGGGCTACGGTTTTTTTGTCGATGTCCAAGCGCCGCTTAACGCGCAGGCAGAACCGCCAAAGACGCCTGCCCCGCCACCAAGGGCGCCGGAAGCGGCTAAAAAAGCCGTTGCCCAGCCTGCCGCAAGCAGCGCCACGACTGAAACCAGTTCCATCCGGGTCAGCGTGGAGAAAGTCGATCAACTGATCAACCTGGTCGGCGAACTGGTGATCACCCAGGCCATGCTGGCGCAGACCGCCAGCACCGTCGATTCGGTACTCTACGAGGCCCTGCAGAACGGCCTCGCCCAGTTGGAACGCAACACACGCGACATGCAGGAATCGGTGATGTCGATCCGCATGCTGCCGATCAGCTTCGTGTTCAGCCGTTTCCCGCGCGTGGTGCGCGACCTGGCCGGCAAACTGGACAAACAGGTGGAACTGGTCACCGTCGGCGAAAATACCGAGTTGGACAAGGGCCTGATCGAGCGTATCGCCGACCCCCTCACCCATCTGGTGCGCAACAGCCTGGACCACGGCATAGAAACGCCGGAAAAACGCATCGCCGCCGGCAAGGATCCGAAAGGCACCATCACCCTGTCAGCCTCGCATCAGGGCGGTGCCATTGTCATTGAAGTGGCCGACGACGGCGCCGGCCTGAACCGCGAGAAAATCCTGTCCAAGGCAGCCGAACGCGGACTGGACGCCTCCGAATCCATGACAGACCAGGAAGTCTGGCAACTCATCTTCGCCCCCGGTTTTTCCACCGCCGACATTGTCACGGATGTGTCCGGGCGCGGCGTCGGCATGGATGTCGTGATCCGCAACATCACCGAGATGGGCGGCAATGTCGAGATTGATTCGGTGACCGGCCGCGGCACCAAAATGACGGTGCGGCTGCCGCTTACCCTGGCCATACTGGACGGCATGTCGGTCGCGCTGGGCGACAGCACTTACGTGGTGCCTATGGGCATGATAGTGGAAACCTTCCAGCCGAACCCGGAAGACGTCAAGGCCGTGACCGGCCAGGGCGAAGTGGTGCATATCCGTGGGGAATATCTGCCGCTGCTTGCGCTGCATAAAATCTTCAACATGGAACCTAAATTCCGCGACCCGACTCAGGGCGTGCTGGTCATGATCGAAGACAAGGGCAAGCGCGCCGCCCTGTTCGTGGACGCGCTGGTCGGCCAGCAGCAGGTGGTGATCAAGAGCCTGGAAAGTAACTACCGCAAAGTCTCCGGTGTTTCCGGCGCCACCATCATGGGGGATGGCAAAGTCGCCATGATTCTCGACGTGGCCGCCCTGATCAAGACCGGACAGGCCGGTTTTTGAGCACCGGGGCTGAGCGTAAGCATGCATAGGAAAGGAGTCCTGCAATGAGCGACACCGTGATGGAACACAAGGAACCCCATGCCGGGGTGGGGGCGGGGGAATATCTGACCTTCACCCTGGGGATAGAGGAATACGGCATCGACATCCTCAAGGTGCAGGAGATCCGGGGCTACGATGCGGTCACCACCATCGCCAATTCGCCCGAGTTCATCAAGGGCGTGATCAACCTGCGCGGCACCATCGTGCCCATCGTGGATTTGCGCATCAAATTCCACCTGGGCAACGTCGAATATAACGAATTCACCGTGGTCATCATTCTTAACCTGAGCGGGCGCATCGTCGGCATTGTCGTCGACGGCGTGTCCGACGTCATCACCCTGGAGCCTGCACAGATCAACCCGGTACCCAATCTGGTGTCATCGATTGATACCCGGTTTATCGTGGGCCTGGGCACCGTGGGGGAACACATGCTGATTCTGGTAGATATTGAAAGCCTCATGACCAGCCAGGAAATGGCGCTTCTTGACAATGTGGCCGGGTGATGTGGCCGAACAAACTGGGGGATAACTGAAATGCGTACTAACATGCCTGTAACAAATAACGAGATCATGCTGACAGACCGGTCGATGATCGTATCGAAAACCGACACCAAAGGCATCCTCACCTACATCAACCGGGACTTCCTCGACATCAGCGGCTTCACCGAGGCCGAACTGATCGGGCAGCCGCACAGCATCGTGCGGCACCCGGACATGCCGGAGGAGGCGTTTGCCGACCTGTGGAAATCCCTGCAACAGGGCAAGCCGTGGTCCGGGTTTGTCAAGAACCGCTGCAAGAACGGCGACTACTACTGGGTGTTCGCCAACGCCACGCCCATCGTGGAAAACAACGCCGTAGTCGGCTACATGTCGGTACGCACCATGCCCACGCGCGAACAGGTTGCAGCTGTGGGTGCCGCCTACCGCCTATTCAAGGAAGGCCGCGCCAAGGGACTGAGAATCGAAAACGGCGCAGTGGTGAAAGATACTCTGATGGGGAGACTCAACGTGTTCAAGCATATGACGATCAAAAACCGGCTGACCGCCGTCATTGGCATTCTTAGCGTTGCGCTGCTGATCATCGGCGGGCTGGGTCTGTTCGGGATGAAAAAAGCCGATGACGCATTAAAAACCGTGTACGAGGATAGAGTCATCGCTCTCGATCAGCTTACGGACATCCGCTCGCTGTTGCTGAAGAACCGTATCCTGATTGCCGCCAGCATGGTGGACGCCACCCCGGAAGTCAACGACAAGAAGGTGGTGAGCATGGTGTTGAAAACGGACACCATAGAAAAAAGCGCTGAGGAACTCACAAAAAACCGTGAAAAAATCGACGAGCTTTGGAAAAAATATCTGGCGACGTACCTGACGCCGGAAGAAAAGGTGCTGGCTGACAAGTTCCTCGAAAGCCGCGGAAAGTTTGTCACGGAGGGCCTCACGCCTACGGTCGCCGCGCTCAAGGCGAAAAACTACGAAGAGGCCAAACGTCTCATCACTGCCAAGATACGGCCTCTGTTCGAGGTAGTAGATGCGGATATCGATGCCCTGGCGTCGTACCAGACAGATGTTGCAAAAGTGGAATCCGAGGCCGCAGCTAAACGCTATGAAATGACGCGCAACATCAGCGTCACGCTGATTGCCCTCGGCCTGCTGCTGGCCATTTGGCTGGGCCGCAGCCTGATCATCGCCATCCTGCGCCCGCTGGAACATGCCATTGATATCTTCGGCCAACTCGCGCAGGGCAATTACACCAGCCAGATTCATGTCGAGCATGAAGATGAAATCGGCAAGGTGCTGAATGCCATGCGTTCCATGCAGACCAGGCTGGGCTTTGAAGTCGCCGAGGTCACCCGCGTCGCCAACGAAAGCCTGCGCATCAAGATCGCGCTGGACAACGTCTCCACCGGCGTCATGATCGCCGACTCGGAGCGCAACATCATCTATGTGAATGGTTCTGTTACCAAGCTGCTCAAGGGAGCCGAGGAAGCAATACGCAAGCAACTGCCCAGCTTCAACGCCGACAAGCTGATAGGCGTCAACATCGACGGCTTCCACAAGAACCCGGCGCACCAGGCGCAAATGCTGGCTACTCTCAGCTCGACCTATGTCGCCAAAATCGAGATCGGTGGGCGTACCTTGCAAGTCACCGCCAACCCCGTGATAGACGATAAGAGCAACCGACTAGGCGCGGTAGCGGAGTGGGTGGACATGACCGAGTCCCTGGCAGCACAGGAGCGCGAACAGCGCATGGCCAACGAAAACCTGCGCGTCAGAATCGCGCTAGACAACGTCGCCACCAACGTCATGATTGCCGACAATGACCTCAACATCATCTATATGAACAAGTCCGTCGTCGCCATGCTGAAAAACGCGGAGGCCGATCTGCGCAAGGTGCTGCCAAGCTTCAACGTCGCCGGCCTGCAAGGCGCCAACATCGACCAGTTCCACAAGAACCCGGCGCACCAGAGGAACATGCTGGCAACCTTCACCAGCAACTACAAGACTGAAATCACGGTCGGACCGCGCACCTTCGCACTCTCGGCCAACCCGGTCATTAACGAACAAGGCGAACGCCTGGGTGCAGTGGTGGAATGGCTGGATCGCACCATCGAAATCGGTGTCGAGCGGGAGGTTGCCGGACTGGTGGAAGCCGCCGTCATGGGCGACTTTAGCAGGCGTGCTGATCTGTCCGGCAAGGAAGGTTTCTTCCTGGCATTGGCCGAGGGCATGAACAAGCTGATGGATACCAGCGAGGTTGGCCTGAATGAGGTCGTGCGGGTATTGGGTGCGCTGTCCAAGGGCGACCTGACTGAGACCATCACCAACGAGTACTTCGGCACCTTCGGCCAGTTGAAGGACGATTCCAATCAAACGGTGGAAAGCCTGAAGACCCTGATCGGGGAAATCAAGACCGCGGTGGATTCGATCAGCACTGCCTCCAAGGAAATTGCCGCAGGCAACACCGACCTGTCGCAGCGTACGGAAGAGCAGGCTTCCAGCCTGGAAGAAACCGCCTCCAGCATGGAAGAGCTTTCCTCCACCGTGAAGCAGAACGCCGAGAACGCCAAGCAGGCCAATCAGTTGGCGGCCGCGGCTTCCACCGTCGCAGTCAAGGGCGGATCTGTGGTGGGCGAAGTGGTCAGCACCATGGCCTCCATCAACGAGTCCTCGCGCAAGATCGTCGACATTATCAGCGTGATCGACGGCATCGCCTTCCAGACCAACATCCTGGCCCTGAACGCTGCCGTGGAAGCTGCGCGTGCCGGCGAACAGGGTCGCGGCTTTGCCGTAGTGGCGAGCGAAGTGCGCAATCTGGCGCAACGCTCCGCGGCTGCGGCCAAGGAAATCAAGCAGCTCATTTCCGACTCGGTGGAAAAGGTGGAAGACGGCACCAAGCAGGTGGAAGAAGCCGGCAAGACCATGGAAGAGATCGTCACCTCGGTCAAGCGCGTCACCGACATCATGGCGGAAATCGCCGCGGCTTCCGCCGAGCAGAGTTCCGGCATCGAGCAGGTCAACCAGGCCATCACCCAGATGGACGAAGTGACCCAGCAGAACGCCGCGCTGGTGGAAGAAGCCGCCGCTGCTGCCGAATCGCTGGAAGAGCAATCCAACGGGCTGGCCGAATCAGTCAGCGTATTCAAGCTGGATGACTCCAGCGTATCCGGCGGCAGGCGTGCGGCACGCGCCGCCGTGGCAGCCCCGGCCAAGCGCCCCGCCTTGGGCAAGCCTGCCGCAGCAGCCCCGGCCAAGCGCGCGCCCAAGCCGCCCAAGGCAGGCGATGACGGTGAGGAATGGGAAGAGTTCTAACCCCTAGCTAGGGAGGAACTGATTTAGGCGGATTCGTCATTCCGGGAGCGGCCTAGCCGCTATCCGGAATAATGAGATTTTGGGGCTTGTTCAGAGAGCTTCCCTGGCCTGCATCAACGATAGCAAAGCAGGCAGGGATGCCTGCACTACAACCCCATCCACCAACTACTGAAGCAGGCACTTGAGGCTTCTTTAAGTTATAGGGCATAGCACGTGGCCAATGATAATGACAAAGTTCGTGAATTCCACTTCACGGATCAGGACTTCGAGCGTATACGCAAGCTGCTTTACGAGCATTCCGGCATCTCGCTCTCCGACGCCAAGCGCGACCTGGTTTACAGTCGCGTTGCGCGGCGCCTGCGGGAAAACAGCCTGACGACATTCCGCGAGTACCTGATTTTTCTGGATGCGCATGAAGATGAGTGGCAATCCTTCATCAACTCCCTCACCACCAACCTCACGTCGTTCTTCCGCGAGGCGCACCACTTCCAGCTTTTTGCCGATCACATCAAAAAGGTGATGCATCGCAAGCCCCTGGAAATATGGTGTTCCGCCGCCTCGACTGGTGAAGAGCCCTACTCCATGGCGATGACCATGGTCGACCTGTTCGGCAGCTACGCTCCGCCGGTGCATATCCTGGCGACTGACATCGACACCAATGTGCTGCGCAAAGCGCAGGAAGGGGTTTACAGCGCAGACCGCGTCGAAAAACTGCCGGCGGACACCCTCAAGCGCTTCTTCCTGAAAGGGACAGGCAACCACGAAGGCATGGTGCGGGTGCGGCCGGAACTGCGTGACATGATCACCTTCCGTCAGCTCAACCTGCTTGACGAGAAATGGCCTATCCGTGGGCCATTTGAAGCGATATTCTGCCGCAATGTCATGATTTATTTCGACAAGCCTACGCAATACAAAATCCTGAAGAAATTCATTCCGACCATGCGGCGCGACGGTTTGCTGTTTGCCGGGCATTCCGAAAGTTTCCATCACGCCGTAGACCTATTCAAAATCCAGGGCAAGACCGTGTACAGCATTGCCGAGCCTTCCAAGCACCTAGCGCAGCCTTAAGAGCCCTATGAGCACTTATGCTTACGAAGAGGTGATGGCCCCCAATCTCTATTTCGATAGAACCCACGAGATTGATGCTGCCAAGATACTTCCGGGCGAATTCTATGCCACCCAGCGCGACATGCTGCTAGTGACGGTGCTGGGTTCGTGCGTTGCGGCATGCATACGCGACAGCGCCAACGGCATCGGCGGCATGAACCATTACATGCTGCCAAACTCCCCTGGAGATGAAGGCGAGAGCGGCCGCTACGGTACCTATGCCATGGAAATACTGATCAACCACTTGATGAAACTGGGTGCGCAACGTAAAAATCTCGAAGCCAAGGTATTCGGCGGCGGCAATGTGATTGCCAAGATGACACAAACCAATGTCGGCGAACGCAACGCCGAGTTTGTGCTCGATTATCTCAAGACAGAGCAAATCAGGGTGGTGGCAAAAGACCTGCTGGACATCTACCCGCGCAAGGTATATTTTTTTCCATACACCGGTAAAGTGCTGGTGAAGAAATTGCGCAACATCCACAACGACACCATCATCGAACGCGAAACCGAGTACACCAAACGCCTGCGTGCCGACAAGATGGCAGGCGACATAGAACTTTTTACATAGAACTATGCCATGCCAAAAATAAAAATCCTTGTAGTGGATGATTCCGCCCTGATCCGCAGCCTGCTTAAGGAAATCATCAACAGCCAGAGCGACATGGAAATGGTCGGCGCTGCGCCTGATCCTATCGTTGCGCGGGAGATGATACGCGAACTCAACCCGGACGTGATCACGCTGGACGTGGAAATGCCGCGCATGGATGGCCTCGAGTTTCTGGAAAAACTCATGCGCCTGCGCCCGATGCCGGTGGTGATGGTTTCCTCGCTCACCGAGCGCAACTCGGAGATCACCATGCGCGCCCTGGAGTTGGGCGCGGTGGATTTCGTCGCCAAGCCAAAAGTCGATATCCAGACCGGCTTGAAAGCCTACGCCGAAGAAATCACCGGCAAGATACGCGCCGCCAGCAAGGCGCATGTACGCGCCCTGCCCAACATTCAGACAACAGGCAGCAAAAGCATCAACGAGGTACTCCCCGCGCTCAAAAACCGCATCACCTCGACCGAGAAAATACTGGTCATGGGCGCCTCTACCGGCGGAACAGAGGCACTCAAGGAGGTGCTGATTCAACTGCCGCCAGATTGCCCGGGGATCGTCATCGCACAGCATATGCCGGAAGGCTTCACCAAGTCGTTCTCGGATCGCCTCAACACGTTATGCAAAATCGGCGTAAAAGAAGCCGAGCACGGCGACCGCGTGCTGCCGGGTCATGCCTACGTCGCCCCCGGCCACTCACATCTGCTGCTTGCCCGCAGCGGCGCCAATTATGTGTGCGAACTCTCCAAAGCCGATCCGGTAAACCGCCATCGCCCCTCGGTGGATGTGCTGTTCAGATCCGCCGCCAATACCGCCGGCAAGAACGCCATCGGCATCATCCTCACCGGCATGGGCAAGGATGGCGCAGCCGGCATGAAGAGCATGCATGAAGCCGGCGCGCATACCTTTGCCCAGGACGAAGCCAGTTGCGTGGTCTTTGGCATGCCAAAAGAGGCCATCGCCCAGGGCGGAGTGGATGAAATCGTCTCCCTGAACGACATGGCCAAACGCGTTCTTGACCACCTGAATTCCCTCGGCGCTCGCGCTTTCCGCGTCTAGGCCGGCGCAAACAAAAGGGGCGCCACAGCGCCCCTTGTTACATCTGCCATAACGCCCGCCTATTGCTGTTGGGCGTCGCCCCCCAGCAATTGCTTGTTGACGCTGATGTTGGCGCCGATTTTGAGTGACCGCACGTAGGCGCTCATATACTCCGACGCCAGTGCCGTCTGCAATTCCGTCTTGAACGTCTTGCTGTCGTTGTCGTCCGCTGGTGGCGCGACCGTTACCTTGCTCACTTTAAGCAGCGTGTAGCCCTTGCCTTTGCTGTCTATGCCCGCGTAAGCCGGCACCTTGGCAGCATCAACCTTGAACGCCTGTCCCATCACCGCATCATTCAGCCCCTGGGCATTCTTGCGGTCTATGGTCACAGGCGGTATCCAGTTCAGCTCGGCAACCTCTTTGCCTAGCCGCAATTCCGCAAGCATAGATTCACCCTTCTTGATGGCCATGGCAGCCGCTTGCTCGCGCTTGAGATACTCCTCAATGGCGGCGCTGACTTCGGCGAACGGCCGCGCGCTGCTGGGCTTGTAATCGACCACGCGCGCAGCCGCCAGGGTATTGGGCGATACTTCTATCGCCTCGGTATTGCGTTTGTCCTTGAGCACCTCGTTGGCGAACACGGCATTCGTCAGCTTGTCGCTCTTCATGAACTTGGTGACGTCCTCCCGGCTCATCCATGGGCTGGTCTGCACCTGCAAGCCGAACGCCTGGGCAGCCGGCTGCAAGCTGGTTGATTGCTCGTAAACCGTGTTGCTGAAGGTCTCGGCCTTCTCGGCAAACTTCGCCAGCGCCTTCTGGTACAGCAACTCGGCGCGTATATTGCCGCGCACCGACTGGTAATCCTGAGCCTGGCCCTTGATTTCGGTCAGCTTGATGATGTGGTAGCCGAAATCCGACTCCACCAGATCGCTGATGGCGCCGGGCAGCATGGCAAACACGGCCTTCTCGAACGGCTTGACCATCGCCCCGCGGCCGAATACGCCGAGATCCCCGCCCTTCTGCGCCGAGCCCGGATCCTGGGAATATTTCTTGGCCAGCTCATCGAATTTTTTCGGGTTCTTTTTCACTTCGGCCAGAATTTTCTCTGCCTTTTCGCGCGCCGCTGCCTTCGTGGCAGCATCCGTCTTGCCGCCGAAACCGATCAGGATATGGCTGGCGCGCCGCTGCTCGTCACCCTGAAACTTGTCGGCGTTCTCGGCGTAATACTTCTTGCCCTCGTCTTCTGTCACCGTCATGCCCGCAATCAGGCTGTTGGCGGAAAACACCAGGTATTCAAGCTTGACCTGCTCTGGCACGCGGAATCTGTCGGCATGCTTGTCGTAATAGGCCTTGACCTGGGCCGGCTCGACTTTCGCCTGAGCCATGAAATCGTCCGCCTTCAGTTCCGCGATGCTGACTTCGCGCTGCTGGCGCTCGATACGCAGGACATTATCCACCAGGCCATGCGGCACAAAAGCGCCGCCGGTGGCGCCATCCCTGAGTTGCTGCACCAGCAGTTCGCCACGCATTCTGGCCTCGAACTGGCTGGGCGACATGCGATTCTGCGACAGCAGCTTGTCGTAGAGCTCCTGGGAAAACTGGCCATCCTTCTGGAACTCCGGCAAGGTCAGTATGAATTTGCCCAACTGCTCATCGCTCAGGGCAATGCCGGAACGCTGCACTTCCATGTTCATCAGGCGCGCGACTATCAGCTTGTCGAGCACTGTCTGCTTCACTTCAGGCGCCTCAAGCAGCGCGGGATCAGACTTGCCCGCCGCCTGCATCTGGTTGCGGAATTCCTGCAACGCATTGCCGTATTCCTGAACCGTCACGCTCTGGCTTCCGACCTTGGCGACGGCAACGCTGGAGCCTGCCTGACGCAAATAGGAATCAACGCCCCACAGGGCAAAAGGGACGGTAATCAGGGCCAGAATGAGCTTGCCCAGCCAGCTTTGGGAACGCTCTCGGATTGCTTCCAACATATCGACCAACCTTCATTTTACAAACGACTCCGATTCCAGCCTGACGCTAAGGTTACAGCGGCAGGCGCAATGGGCGCCGACGGGTTTAGAAAAATGCAAAACTATACCACATTCGCACGGGCTTTACGGCTGGCGGATTCATCTCATACAGCACTGCCGCCTGTTTCCGCCGCCATGACGCTGATGGCCACATCGCCCATAGTGACGAGCTGGCCCGCGCGGATTTTGCAGGTTTTGCGCAGCTCCACCTTGCCGTCCACCGCCACCGCTCCGCCGGCAACCAGCGCCTTGCCGGCGCCGCCGCTGTCGCACAAGCCAGCCAGCTTCAATAGCTGATTCAGTTCGACGTACTCGCCCTTCAGTCTGAATTCAAGTTGTTGCATGGAGCTCTCCGCCATCCGTAAAAAACCGCTCGCGCATTTCTTCCAACCCCAGCGTTTCCAGTACTTCGTTAAGCCGCTCCGCCGGACGCTTGCGCGGCAGGTTCTGGTAACTCGCAATAATCAGTTCGTTTTTCATCGAGTGCTCCCAGCCCACCAGTTCGGTCACGGTGACCTGGTAGCCGTGTGCTTCAAGCTGCAGGCAGCGCAACACATTGGTGAGCTGGCTGCCGAACTCGCGGGTGTGCAGCGGGTGCCGCCAGAGTTCGGTGAGCGCGCTCTTGCCCAGCGCCTTGCCCTTGTTCTTGCGCAGCACGGCCGCCACTTCGGCCTGGCAACAGGGCACCAGCACAATGAATCGCGCCTGCTTGTGCAGCGCAAAGCGGATGGCATCGTCCGTCGCCGTATTGCAGGCATGCAACGCGGTGACCACGTCGACCTTGGCCGGCAACTGGTCGGATTCGATAGCCTCGGCCACCGACAGGTGCAGGAACGACATGCCAGCAAAACCCAGCCGCAGCGCCAGTTCGCGGGATTTGGTCACCAGCTCGTCACGCGTCTCGATACCGACAATCTGTGACTTGTCGTGCAGCGTTTTGAAAAACAGGTCGTACAGAATGAAGCCCAGATAGGACTTGCCGGCCCCGTGGTCCACCAGATAAATATCCGGGTGATCCTGCTGCACTTGCAGCAGCAAGGGCTCGATGAACTGGTACAGGTGATAAATCTGCTTGAGCTTGCGCCGGCTATCCTGGTTCATCTTGCCGTCGCGGGTGAGAATGTGCAGTTCCTTCAACAACTCAAGCGACTGGCCAGGCTTTATTTCATGCATCATTTGTGCTGCGCCAGCCATTCGCGCGCCATTGCCTGCGCCTGTTCTATCTGTTGTGCAGTCATTGCCGATTCCATCCGCTGCCTGTCCTGAGCGGCCTGCTCATCCCCGGCGATTGCCGCCAGGTTGAACCACAGATGCGCCAGCATGAGATCGGCGGGCATGCCCTGCCCGCGTTCGTACATCCCGCCCAGGCTGTATTGGGCATCCGCACGCCCCTGCTCGGCCGCCTTGCGCAACCATGCGACTGCCTGCGCATCATCCTGCGCCACGCCTTTGCCTTGCGCATACAGGGTGCCCAGGTTGTATTGCGCCTTGGCCACCCCCTGTTCGCCTGCCTTGCGCAACCATGCGACTGCCTGCGCATCATCCTGCGCCATGCCTTGCCCGTAGAAGTACAGCAAGCCCAGGTTGTACTGCGCCAGCGCCACGCCCTGTTCGGCAGCCTTGCGGAACCACACTGCCGCCTGCCGGTAATCCTTCGCTACGCCATGCCCGTTGAAGTACATCAGCCCAAGGCTGAACTGCGCATCCGCTGCGCCTTGTTCTGCCAAATCCTGCAGTGTGGGTAGTTGGCTGCCGCTGGCGCACATGTCGTCGCCCGTCCCCGCAGCGGCCTGTGCGCCCATGCTGCACACCAGCACAAGCGCCGCCAGCATTACCCGGCTAAAAGCGGCTCCACTCATCGTTTGACGCAATCTTCCATGCCGTAGTTGCCGCCTTTGTATTCCGGCTCGTAGTAAAACTTGCGGAAACTGAGCCTGCCTTGCTTGTTCTTTTTGATGGTCGCAATGCCGGTGCCATGATCCAGGGTATTCGCCTCGTCGAGCGCAAAATGCATCGCCACTTTATTGCCGTCCGCCGCGGCTTCGCCCAGATATACCCCGAAATCCGGGGTTTCCAGCTTGAATGCATACGCGCCGTATTGGCCCAGGCTTTGCTCGCGGTTCAACGTCATGGTCACCGTGCCCTGGTACTTGCCCTCGTGCGCGTCGTCACCGATACAGTCATAAATCCCGCTGAAATCCTGCCCGGTAAACGCCGGCTTCGCCTGTGCTACACCAGTAAACATCAGGGCTGCCACTATACTTGCCAGTTTTTTCATTGCTTGCTCCTGAAAATTTGTTGATTCTGACGTTGCCAGATCCCCGTGCCACGCACGAAAAACCAGCCCAGTGCGAGATAGGCGCCCATGCCGAGCGCCAGGCCCAGCGGGTGATCCCACAGCAGCGGAATGAGCGCACCGGCGGACAATGTGGACAGCAGCATCTGCACAAAAGCCTGGCCGGAAGCCGCGGTGCCGCGCAAGCGCGGGTGCTGGTCGAGCGCGGCGATCGACAGCACCGGGATGGCCAGCGCCATGCCCACATTGTAAAAGGCGATGGGGGCGATATTGGCGAACACGCTGGGCGGGAACCACCAGCAGATGGCCACGTTGGCCAGCACCGCACCGGCCATCAGGCCATAGGCAATGCGCAGAATAGTGGCGCTCGCCATCTTGCCGGCGGCACGACGCGCGCAATATGAACCCAGCACCATGCCGCACACGGTCGGGATGAACATGAAGCCGAACTGGTGCTCGTTGAGCCCCAGGTGACGCATCAGGAACACCGGCGCGGCGAGCACGTAGACAAAAAAGCCGGCGAAATTGGCGCCGAAGGCGACGATCAGACGCCGGAATTCGGCATCGCCAAACACCTGGCGATAGTCAGCCAGCATCTGGCGCAGCGAGAGCGCGACACGCTTTTCCGGCGACAGCGTTTCCGGCAGCAGCATGTGCGTCGCCGTCAGTGCCAGCAGCGCATAGGCGCAGAGAAACACGAAAATGGCCTGCCAGTGTATCCCCAGCAACAGGCCACCGATGATGGGGGCGATGGCCGGCGCGAGGCCGAAGATCATCTGCACCTGCGCCATCACCCGCTGCGCCGCCACGCCCTCGAACAGGTCGCGCACCATGGCCCGCGCCACGACGTTACCGGCCCCGGCGGACAGCCCCTGCAGTACGCGAAAAGCCCAGAACGTGGCCGCATCCGGCGCCAGCGCGCAACCCACCGATGCCAGCGCAAAGACTATCAGACCGTAGCGGATGGCAGCCAGGCGCCCGATCGCATCGGAAATCGCACCGTGCCACAACGTCATCAGCGCATAGGGCAGCAGATAAGCCGTCAGGCTCTGCTGCAGTTGCAGCGTGCTGGCGCCAAGATCGTGCTCGATGGCCGGAAACGCCGGCAGGTAGGTGTCGATGGCAAACGGCGCCAGTGCGGCGAGGCTCGCCAGAATAACGGCAACGACGGATGGGGAACGCACGGATGGAGCAAGCATGACTGAATTTTAAGCCATAACGATGGCCTCGGCGCGCGCGATTACTGTCAGCGACCAAAAATTCGCTCACAACGACTCCCTTTAGCTGGTGTGGACGAAGAGGAAGCGTTGTAAAATTCTGTTTTTTTCTGCGCCCCTTCTACCCCCTATTTTCCGGAGCCTCCATGATTATTCAAAGCCATACCGTTGATCTGCCCACCCCGACCGGGATCATGCGCACTTATGTGCATAGACCCGCGGCAGAGGGGCGTTACCCCGCCATTCTGTTCTATTCAGAAATTTTCCAGCAGACCGGCCCGATTGAGCGTGCCGCCCGGCTGATGGCAGGCCACGGCTATGCCGTCCTGGTGCCGGAAGTGTTTCATGAGCTGAATCCCATCGGCACCGTGTTGGGCTACGATGACGCCGGCCGGGAAAAAGGCAATGCCGACAAGGCGGCCAAGCCGGCGGAACATTACGACAGCGACAACTGCGCCCTGATCGACTACGTAAAAAAACAACCCTGGTGCACCGGCAACATCGGCGCGATGGGCTTTTGTATCGGCGGTCACCTTGCTTTCCGCGCCGCGCTGCAACCCGCAGTCAAAGCGACCGCCTGTTTCTATGCCACCGACTTGCACAACAACAACATCCCCAATCAGCCGGGCCAGCACAGCATGGAGCGCTGCGCTGAAATCGCCGGCGAACTACTGATGATCTGGGGCAAGCAAGACCCCCATATTCCCGCCGCCGGACGGGCCGAGGTTTACCGCAAGCTCACCGACAGCGGGCGCATCTTCACCTGGCATGAATTCAACGGGCAGCACGCCTTCATGCGTGACGAAGGCGAGCGTTACGACCCGCAGCTGGCCATGATGGGCTATCAACTGGCGCTGCAGTTGTTTGGCCGTACGCTCACCGCATCCCAGGGATAAATGCTGACGGGGTTGCGGCGGTGCTGAACTGCCCTGTTGCAACCATAGTTAGGAGTAGTAACCATGACTACTATCAACGTAAAGAAGCTGGATGACTCGACATACGAGGTAACAGTGCAGGGCAGCACCCCGACCACCCATATGGTCACGGTGCCGCCAGATTACGCCGCCAAGCTTACCGGAGGACGGGTACCGATCGAGCGCCTGCTCAGCCGTTCCTTCGACTTTCTGCTGGAACGCGAACCCAACACCAGCATACTGCGCCGTTTCGATCTTCCACTCATCGCCCATTACTTCCCGGAATACGAGCGTGTGATTCGCGGCATGCTGGAGTAATCGAGGACAAGCGGGGAAGGGAGCACCGGACCAGCAGCTGACATCAGGAATCAAGACAAGGTCTTGTCGGCCCCAATGGCAGACTGCCAAGCAGGCGCTCAAACTCCTCCACCGGCACCGGCCTGCCGAACAGGAAGCCTTGGCTGGTGGTGCAGCCTTGCTGCGCAAGATAATCGCGCTGGGCTTCCGTTTCCACCCCTTCGGCGACCACTTGCATACCCAGGCTCCTGCCCATGGTGAGGATGGCATTGACGATGGCTGCATCGTTGGTATTTTCCATCATGTCCCGGATAAAAGACTGGTCGATTTTTATTTGATTCAGCGGCAAGCGCTGCAAATTGGAGAGCGATGAATAACCCGTCCCAAAATCGTCCATGGCGAAACTCACGCCAATTTGCTTGAGTTGCTGCATTTTCATGATGGTGTCTTCAATGTCGTGCAGGATTAAACTCTCGGTGATTTCCAGCTCCAGCCGCTCTGCTCTCGCACCCGCCTGCTCCAGCGCAGTGCGCACGTGGCTGACAAAGTCTGCCTGGCGGAACTGGTAGGCACTGATGTTGACCGCGATTTTCAAGTCCCGCGTCTGGGGGTGATGCTCCCAGGCCTTTAGCTGCGCGCACGCTGTCTGCAGCACCCATTTGCCTATCGGAATGATCAAGCCGGTTTCTTCCGCCAGCGGGATGAACTCCTTCGGCTGCAGCAGGCCGCGCACCGGATGCTGCCAGCGGATGAGTGCTTCGGCACCCACGATATTCCCCTGTTCATCAACCTGCATTTGGTAATACAGCCGATATTGTTCGGCAAGCGCCTCGTGCATGTGCTCTTCCAGCGCGCCACGCGCATTGAGCGCTTCCTGCATGGCGGGATCAAAAATGCTGACCGAATCGCGCCCGGTATGTTTCGCCTCGTACATGGCCAGATCAGCCCGTTTCATGAGTTCTTCCACGCTACTCTCATGTCCCAGGAACAGCACAACCCCGATGCTGGCACTGGAATGATGTACCAGGGGCGCTTTGTGTTGGTTTGCTTGCGTTGACAGCTGATAGGGTTCAGCTAAAACTGCGCGAATTTTCTCGGCCAACGACTGTGCTTGGGCCGCGGCTTCGTTGGTGTATTCATCCAGGGCGCCCAGCATGACAACAAATTCATCGCCGCCCAGCCGCGCCACGGTATCGCCTTCGCGCACATTGGCCTGTAACCTTTCCGCCACTGCCAGCAATAACTGATCACCCATGGCATGGCCATGGGTGTCATTCAGCATCTTGAAGCGATCCAGATCCAGAAACATGAGCGCCCCGTGCTGTCCGCTGCGGGCGCTGCCGGCCAGCGCCTGTCTTAAACGATCCAGCAGCAGGCGGCGATTGGGCAGTTTGGTGAGCGGGTCGTAAAAAGCCAGGCTGCGTATGCGCTCTTCGGCCTCCTTGCGCTCGGTAATGTCGGAGAACGTGGCAATATAGTTGGTGACGATGCCATCGTCATCCTTGATGGCGGTGATGGTGAGCCACTCTGGATACACTTCGCCACTTTTGCGCTGGTTCCAGACTTCCCCCTGCCAGAATTCATCGTGATGAATGGTGTCCCACATGGCCTGATAGAACTCGGCCTCCTGCCGGCCGGAGCCGAGCATGGCGGGCGTATTGCCGATAACCTCCTCGGCGCCGTAACCGGTCAGCTTGGTGAAGGCACGATTGACACGCTGGATCACCTTGTTGGCATCCGTAATCATGATGCCCTCATGCGAATCAAAGGTAATGGCGGCGACACGCAGCCCCAGTTCCACCATTTTTTGTCCGGTGACGTCACTCCATGAACTCACCACCTCGACCGGCAGCCCCTGCGCATCGCACACCGGTTTGCGTTCGTCGTGTATCCATACCTCGTGACCATCTCTGTGCATGAAGCGGTAGTCGCATACCACGGTCTCCCCATGGAGCAATCGCGCCGAAGCAGCCATCACCCGGTCGCGATCCTTGGGATGCAAATGCGTCAACCACCAGTCCGGCTGCATTACCTCCTCCTTGGAGTAGCCGAGTAGCCGCCCAAGATTGTCGCTCACCCAGTCGGTATGCAGTTGTTCGTCCACCACCCGCATCGAGAACAGCAGGGTGGAACTGGCGGCGGTGAGATGGCTTAAACGTGCTGCATCCTCGAGTAGCGTTTTTTCAGCTTGTTTGCGCCCATCAACGTAAAACCACAACGGGCGAAAGACGAAGAAATAAAGAGGGGGGAGTACCAAACTCAACAGCAAGGCTGAATCGAGCAGTGCCACACCCCATTGGGAAGGCTGATCTGACCCGGCCTGGAGCAGCGGGAAAGTCTTTGATAGCCGCTCGAGAAATAACATCACAAGTGTCTCGCCGACAAAGATGGAGCAGGCCAACGCCAAAATAAGGCGCCTGACCGGTCCGGGCATGACAGAATGCTTCGCGTATTTCATGAAAACTTCAACACCTCAGCAATAATCAAATCAAGATAATGGAGTACCGAACCGCAGGCAACTGCTTGATTTCAGTAAAGGTAATGTCCAGCCCATGATATGGATTGTACGTCACAAATGGCATTAATCATCGTGATTTTTGTGGGGGTATTCATCTTCGCATGCATGGCGCATATCTTGTGCCGCTATCCGCAGATAAACCCTCAGCAACTACGGGGCACAGCGTGCCTTCAACAAAATCGAGCCGGGAAATGTGCGAGATGTATCAGTGCCGGGCTTTGCCTGGAGGCCACGTCAATATATGGGCCTGGTGGATCTAGAATTGAACAACTGGGTCAGTGCCATTGCAATGACCACCGACAATGGCGAAACCATTGCCAGCATATCAGCAGATATCGCCAGCTTAGCCCACCGGAACAAGCCATTGACCACGGGCTTTCGCATGGAGGAGGTCAATGTTTGGGCAGTGATTTTAGTAGTCTGCACTATGGCCGGTGGAATATCCCTGGGGCACATCAGCCTGCCATTCCCCACAGCCGTCACAGCGATGATCATTCATTGTCGGGCAGAAAATAAGGTGATCATGGCCGCAAACGCGACAACCTGTGGTCTTGGTTGAGGTTTTGAGCTTGGCTTCATGATGTTCGTGAGCAACTTTGGCACTACCTAAACCGTATTTATTTTCCATGGTGATCTCCACGGTTCAATATCAACACAGCAAGATTAACACTCACATCAAACTTTATACCTTTTTGGTCATAAGTTTAAGTGCCTTGCCATAATTAATGCAGGAAATGCGCCCGGCACACTGATCACTTTCCCTGAGGTGGGCTTGAATTTTATTTCGGCAAACCCGAACAGTGCGGCCAGGATGGGCTCATGGGAGGTACGCCACGCATGATCCGCGCCTCCTGTTATCTCGACGTAAGCCAGGCTGCCATGTTCAAGGCAGCGCGTGGAAGCGCTCAACCAACTCCCTGGCCTCGCCATTCACCAGCTTTTGCGAATTCCTGTCGTTGCGGAACACGATAGGCTGCGCCGCCAGCTGCGGATTCTTGGCGTCTTCGATCGCCTGCAGGATGACCTCATGGGTGGGTGAAAGACTGCACACCGGGTCGGCCATTTCAGCATCGCCCGTCAGCATGAAGGACTGACAACGGCAGCCGCCCAGATCCTTTTCCTTATCCGGGCAGGAGCGGCAGGGCTCCTTCATCCAGTCGTCCCCGCGATACTTGTTGAATGCGGGCGACTCGTTCCACATCCACTCCAGTCCCTTGCCGTCGCGCACATTGGGGAATTCCATTCCCGGCAGCACACGCGCCGAGTGGCAGGGCAGCACGGTGCCATCTGCGGTGACGATCATGAATACTTCGCCCCAGCCATTCATGCATTTCTTGGGGCGGTCGGCATAGTAGTCCGGCACCACGAAATATATTTTCATCTTGCTGCCGACACGCTCGCGGAACTTGTTGGTAATGGCCTCGGCCTTGTCCAGTTGCTCGCGGGTCGGCATCAGTTGGCTGCGGTTGATCAGCGACCAGCCGTAATACTGGGTATTGGCGAGTTCGACGTAATTGGCGCCGATGGCCTCTGCCATCTCCAGAATCTCGCCGATATGCTCGATGTTGTAGCGATGGATCACCACGTTGAGCACCATGGGATAGCCATAATCCTTGATCATGCCCGCCACCTTCTTTTTCAGTTCAAAGGTATTGGTATCGGTGATGAAATTGTTGATTTCCTTGGTGATGTCGTGCATGGAAAGCTGGATATGATCCAGCCCGCCGCGCTTGAATTCGGCGATGCGCTTTTCCGTCAGGCCGACGCCGGAGGTGATGAGGTTGCTGTAATAGCCCAGGCTGCCTGCCTCCGCCACGATCTCCTCGATATCGTCACGCAACAGCGGCTCGCCGCCGGAGATACCGAGCTGCAGCGCGCCCATCTGGCGCGCTTCACGCAATGCCCTGATCCACTCCGCGGTGGTCAGCTCGTTCTGCGTGTGGCTGATGTAGTCCGTCGGGTTGTAGCAGAAAGCACAATGCAACGGGCAGCGGTAAGTCACCTCTGCCAACAGCCAGAACGGTTTGGGTGCGTGACTCTGTTTGGTACCGTTATTTTGTTGCGCCATGATGACTACTCCTTCAACGCGATCCAGGCTTTTTCATGTGCCAGTTGGAGCATGGCGAGCACGTCGGCTTCCATGTCCGGCACACCAGGAAAAGCCTCTTGTAGTTCTTTGACGATATCGCCCACGGTCTTGTTCCCGTCGAGGCGCTTGATCACCTCGCCGGCACCGCCGTTGAGCTTGACCATGCCTTCCGGGTAGAGCAGGACATAGCCTTGCTGCGCCTCTTCCCACTGGAAGCGGTAATGGCGCGCCAGGCCGAACACGTCGTCAGACTTGATCTTGTCGGACATACTGTACGCCGTTTTCAATTTTCACATCGCAGCACTGCAGCATGATGGCATCGGCCAGCGCCCACAGCACGTTCAGTTTGAACTGGAGAATTTCAAGCGCCTGCTCCTGCATCTCGCGGCTCTTGCTGAAATAATCCAGCGAAATATCCAGCCCCTGCTTCACGTCGCGGCGCGCCTGGGTCAGGCGGTTCTTGAAATACTGCATGCCTTCCGGCTTCACCCAGGGATATTTTTCCGGCCAGGATTCAATGCGCTGCTGGTGGATGTGCGGGGCAAACAGTTCGGTCAGGGAAGAACACACGGCCTCCTGCCACGGCCGCTGGCGCGCAAAATTGATATAGGCATCCACGGCGAAACGCGCTGCCGGCGACACCAGCTTGAGTGAAGTCACCTCGTCGCGTGTCAGGCCTACGGCCGCACCCAGATGTATCCAGGCTTCGATGCCGCCCTCGCCGCCTTCGGCAATGGCACCGCCGCCGTCATGGTCGATGATGCGCTGGATCCAGCTACGGCGGACTTCACGATCAGGGCAGTTGGAAAGAATCGCTGCGTCCTTGATGGGAATGGCGATCTGGTAATAATACCGGTTGGCCACCCAGCATTGCATTTGCTGCTGCGTGAGCTTGCCCTCGTACATCAGTACGTGGAAAGGGTGGTAAATATGGTAGCCCTTGCCCTTTTCGCGCAATTTCTGCTCGAATTCTTCGCGGCTCCAGGGTTTGTTGTCGCTCATGCTTGTCTCCGTTACAGAATAATATCCATGCCGTCGTAGGAAACCTCGATGCCGGCAGCGTCAAGCTGCGCGCGTTCCGGGGATTCCTCGTTGAGGATGGGATTGGTGTTGTTGATGTGTATCAGCACCTTGCGCGGCTTCTTGAAGCCGGACAGGACTTCGATCATGCCGCCCGCGCCAGATTGCGGAATATGGCCGATTTCGCGCGCGGTCTTGTCCATCAGCTTCATGCGTATCATTTCGTCATCGGTCCAGAACGTGCCGTCCACCATCACACAGTCGGCTTCGGCGAATAACGGCGGCAAGTGCGGCTCGATTTCGCCCAGCCCCGGTGCATAAAACAGCACCTTGCCAGTTTTGGTGTCCTCCACCCGCACGCCTATGGTGTCGCCTACATGGCTGTCATAACGATGCGGCGAATAAGGCGGCGCTTTGCTCTTGAGCGGCACCGCAGTGAAACGCAGGTTGGCCGCGCCAGGAATTTCAAAACTGGTCCTGCCGTCAGTCGGCACCGGATGCCAGTTCACGCCACAGTAGTGGCCAAGAATGACGAACAGCGGATTGCCGCTGGTGAGGTCCTGCTGCACCATATCCGTACAGTAGATTTCACGGCGCACGGTACCCTCACGCAACATCAGCAGGCCGGTGGTGTGGTCGATTTGCGCATCGATCAACACGATGCCGACCATGCCGGTGTCACGAATAGCGCGTGCCGGTTGTAGCGGCGGGAATTCCTGGAATTGCTTGAGCACGTCGGGCGAGGCGTTGAACAGTACCCAGTTGACGCCGTCGCCGCTGACGCAGATGGAAGACTGGGTGCGCGCCCTGGCCTTGATGGTGCCTTTGCGCAGGCCGTCGCAATTAGGGCAGTTGCAGTTCCACTGCGGGAATCCGCCGCCAGCTCCGGCGCCGAGTACATGTATGTGCATAGTGTTGTTTTTCGAGTGTTTCAAGTGACGGTAGGGTGTCAACTACGGGCATCCATGCCCGTCTTGCCACCCTACCCTCGGAATTCGGAATCAGGGCCGCCGCATGGACGGCCCTGACATAGTCGCAACTTAGCGGTTGCAGACGTACATTGTTACTTCAAAACCAAAACGCATTTCGGTCACTTCAGGCTTGGTCCACATAGTAAATCTCCTTAACTCAAAATTTATTAGAATTTACACATCGCCACTTCGGCAGAACACCTAGTGCAGCAATGCGTGGATGCATTCTGGCTATCATGGCCCCATCCGGATAGCGCGATGATCAGTAATTTCGGCTCATGATTATCATGAGCTCTGCCTACATTAGCGGTTTCACTGCGGCTAGAATTGGAGGAGAATCTTTCAGCATGGTATGTGGAACCTTATGGATTACCTTTCAAGAAAGCTGTCATGAAAACAAAACTCCCCTTGATTGTCGTTGCTGTAATCGCGCTCAGTAATGCTACAGCATGGGCAGAGAAACCCAATGAAGAAACAATGAAACGCGGCACCAAAATGGCCGCCGAGGTATGCTCTGTTTGCCATGGCCCTGCGGGCCGCAGTGAAAACAACAGGTTTCCAAAACTTGCAGGCCAGCAGGCGGAATATTTAGAGAACCAGCTGCGGAATTTCAAAGGGCATATCCGCGCCGAACCAGATGCACACGACTTTATGTGGGGAGTGGCCGCGCTACTGGATGATGAATTGATTTCCGGGCTGGCGCATTACTTCCAGGCTCAAGCCCCCTCCTCCGGGAAACCAGGTGATGCAAGCCTTGCCGCAACGGGCAAAGATATCTTCCGCAACGGCATTCCCTCAAGAGGCGTTACCGCCTGTGCCACCTGCCACGGATCAAATGGTAGCGGCAACGGGGCATTCCCGCGCCTGGCTGGGCAGCATCCGGAATATCTTCTGAAGCAGCTGCAACTCATCCAGGGTGCCGTGCGGGATGTGCCTGCCATGCATGGCGTCGTAAAAGACTTGAAACCCGAAGAAATGGAAGCGCTAGCAGCCTACTTGCATTCCATCTGACGCAGGGATGAACTTGAGAGGAATAGTGTGAAAAAGACGTTTGTCATCATGCTGGGCTGCTTGCTGCTGTCCACAAACTGCATAGCCGACACCACCGTTGCTGTCAGAACCATTGAAGCGAAGCCTTGCGCCATTTGGACGAGAGACGGGGAAGATAAATTTAGCTGGCCGGCTATAGCCAATAGAAATTGGTTTGTGGGATTTTTATCGGGTATTGCCGTAGCCGCAAACAATGATTTCCTCAGAGGGGTTGATGTGGTTTCCCTGGTTGCATGGATGGATAACTACTGCGGCGAAAACCCCCTTAAATTTGCAGATGAAGGTGCATATGTTCTGGCACGCAAACTGGCAAACAAGCAGCCATTGGATGAAAAGCCAGCAGATAAAAATAGCGTGCCGCCATATTAACCCGGATATTTCATAAATCCGGGCTGAAGACGTAGGCCAGAACCCCGCAAGGAAGGTCCGCTACACTGCCATCATCCTGCGACGTCACAATGCCAGGAATCAAGATATGCCAAGGAATTTGTAGGGATCAATACCCCACTTCTCCGGCAATTCGTGTCCGACAATGCGATCTCCGCCTCCTTTGCCCAGCGGCAGGGAAAGGTCAACGTCATGTGGCATGACAGGGGCTTCGATAGTCTTGTCAAACATCACGCGCACAATAGGATGAAGCAGGTCTTTCCCGCCGGGTTTGACAACTATGCCGAGCAGGCCGCTTTCCAGGGTGACCAGTGTACCGACAGGGTAGATGCCTATGGTACGGATGAAGTGTTGCACCAGATTTCCGTCGAAGTGGAATTTGCTCCACTCGAACAGCTTCTTTAGCGCCAGAGCTGGCTCCATACCTTTGTGGTAGATACGGTTGGAGGTCAGCGCATCATATACGTCGACAATGGATGCAAGCTGTCCGAACTGTGAAATTTCATCCGCCTTGAGTCTGTCGGGGTAACCAGTGCCGTCGTAGCGCTCATGGTGCTGGCCGGCGATGATGACTGCGATTTCCGGCACCCCCGGCGTTTGCAGGAGCAGGTCGCGCCCCAAGGCAGCGTGAGAGCGAATGATCACGAACTCCTCTTCAGTCAAAGCCTTCGGCTTGTTGAGAATACTATCCGGCACCTTCATTTTGCCGATATCGTGCAGCAGGCCACCGATGCCAGCTTCCATCATGACATCCCGCTCGTATCCCATCGCCCGGCAGAAAGCCACCATCAAGGCACAGACGCTCACCGAATGCTGGAAAGTGTAGTCATCCTTGCGCTTGATGCGCGACAAGGCAATCAGCGCATCCTGATTGCGAAAGATAGAATCAGTGATTTGTTCGACCACCGGCGTCACTTTCTCCAGCTCGATTTGCTTGCCCAAGCGGATGTCCATCATGATGTCGTGTATCACATGATTGGCCTCGCTGTGTACGGCCTTTGCCACGACCATTTCCTCCATCAGTGGCACTTGGGAAATGGACTTGCTGCCGTGGCCCTTAACCACCCGGGTGATCTGATGGTGTATTTCCGCATCGAACTCATCCTGGGTCTGCGCATGCTGCGCATCCAATCCTTTGGCGGTATCTATGTATAGTTCGCGAATGCCGTCAGCAATGATTTTCTGGATGGCTTTCTCGTCATCCACCATGAAGGCACTAAACGGGTACGGATGCCCCGTCCAGTCTCGATTGAGGTCGTGGATGTACATGCCGGGCTTGAGTTGTTCGCTGCGTATGCGTTTGATCATGGTGGAGGCGATTTTTCAAACATGGCATGGCCGGGCGCGGCTTGCAGTATGGCGCGCGGCAGTTCGATCCAGAACGTGCTGCCGGTTCCCGCCTCGCTTTCAACGCCTATCCTGCCGCCCATCAACTCGGTGAGGCGCTTGCTGATGGTCAAACCGATGCCGGTGCCTTCAACCCTCCCACCCTCGGCACCGAGACGGTTAAAGGGCTGGAACAGCTCATGCCGACGCTGCGCGGGGATGCCGAAGCCGCTATCCGTGACCATGATGCGCACCGCATCGTCTGCAGCTGGCGCCGCATGCAGCCGCACCTGTCCGCCGTCGCGGTTGTATTTGACGGCATTGGAGAGCAGGTTGATGAGCACCTGTTTCATGCGCGTGCGATCAGCGCGCACCATCAACTCATCCATAGGGTCACGCACCAGCCGGATGCCGCGCGTCTGCGCCATTGGCTGGATCAGCGCCAGACATACGGCTGCCATTTCACCGCAAGCCACCGGCTCGATGGCAAGCTGGAGATTGCCGGATTCTATTCCGGGCAGATCCAATAGCTCACTGACCATTTCCAGCAGATGCTGGCCGGCCCGGACAATTTCCGATGCCTGGTCGTGCTGTTGCTCATTCAGCGTAGCGTCCATCTCCAGCAGTTGGCCAAAACCCAGCACGGCATTCAAGGGCGTGCGCAGTTCGTGCGACATGCTGGAGAGGAATTGCGACTTGGCGCGGTTGGCGCGCTCGGCGGTGTCTTTGGCTGCGGCCAGGGACAACTCCATTACCTTGCGCTCGGTAATATCCTCGTAGGTGCCTAACACCCCGATCACTGCACCGGCAGCATCGCGCAGCGGTACCTTGGATGTGCGCAGCCATAGGTTAGCGCCGGTCGGCGACACTTGAGGCTCTTCGTAATTCAACTTGGCCTGGCCTGTCGCGATAACCCGGGCGTCATCCGCCCGGTACAGGTCGGCCACATCGCGCCAACCCATATCGTAATCGCTGAGGCCTATCATCTCCTGCTCTGATTGCCTTCCGGCATCCTGGGCAAAAAACTGATTGCAGCCGAGAAAGTTAAGATTCCTGTCTTTCCAGAAAATACGCACCGGTATTGTATCCAGCACGGTGTGCAGCATGCGGCTGGCTTCCTCGGCCCGCTCCTTTGCCACCTGGAGCTCGGCCGCGCTCTCCTGCAGCGCCTGCTCACGCGCGACTGCCTCGAATCGCAGGCATATGTTCTCGCGGACACCGATGTATGCGCGCCGCACGCTCAGGCTCAGGAAGCCAAGGTACAGAGTACCCATCGCACCCATCGCCACGGGGATCTCCTCGCCTTCGGCGAACAGGCGAGTAATCAGCGGCACCAGCACGACAAAGATGAACGCCAGCGCAGCGATCCGATCAACTGACAGTGTGGCCACGGCGCCGGCCGTCACGCCGGCAATGGCAAAGGCCATGAATACCTGATGCGGGATGTCATGGGCGGGGAACAGCAGAATACCCGCCAGCCCCCATGCCACGCCGGTGGTGGTGGCACTGATGCGGAACCGGGTCAGCCAGGCCTCACCGGCAGCATTGGCCGGCAGAGCGCGGTGATAGGCCACGGCGAGCGCCGCGCGCAGCAGGAGCGTCGTCGCCAGCAGCGTAAACCAAACAATGATTGCCCCCAGCCCGAGCACGTCTCGCTGCACGACGATCAGGATTGCGGCAATCAGGGCGTTCGTGAACAGCGATAGCGGAATTCCCGCATAAAGCAGACGCGTCTGTTCGGCTTGCAAAACCGAGTACGGCACATTCGGATAAGCATCCACCATAGGCTGCTGCTGTTCAGTCATAAATGTCGGCCGAGCTTGGCGCAGCAATCATGGGTGGTGATCACCCCTGACATTGCGGGTCTGATGACGGAAATGCAAGATTTTTTCATTCGAGACGCGTTCTCTAAGTTAGAGCCTGTTTCAGCAAGAATCCAAAGGAACCACAGCGTTGAGAAAGCGTTTAACCTGCAGCAACTTGAACCAGCCAGCTTTCCGCCAGACTCCTCACCCGAGCTGATTTTTCCCGGCAGAAGACAAGTTAAAGTGGTGGCTGCCATCTGCGTGAACAGGTGCCACTTCACTGCCAAAGCACGACGGAGCACCCAGATGAACTCTACCCCCGGACACCGCTTATCGCAAGTCTGGTTTGCCGTCCAGGCAGCATGTTTCTGAACCGGGCGCGCCTGGGCAAGCCTGGACATTAAAGCTCGACACAACCCGTTACTGAAAATACTAGCGCAACCCATACGAAAGTTGTACAAAGGCGATAATCTGCGATAAAACCTCAACCGGAGAAAGAAAAGCCGTGCACCACAATGCCCACCTCCCCTCCCTGTTGCTGGCAATGCTGCTCGGCAGCGCCGTCACCGTCCATGCCGCCGGTTTCGCACTCATCGAGCAAAGCGCCAGCGGCATGGGCAATGCCTTTGCCGGGGCGGCGGCAAGCGCGGAAGACGCCAGTACCATTTTTTTCAACCCAGCGGGCATGGCCTATCTGCCGGACAATCAGCTGGTCGTGGCGGGGCATGCCATCCGACCCTCGGCAAAGTTTTCCAACAGCGGCACAACCGGTGTCCTGGGAACAGCCATCAATAGCGGTAACGGCGGTGACGCGGGTGACTGGGCGTTCCTGCCCAACCTTTATTTCGCCAAGGCGGTCAGCGACAGCGTCAAACTCGGCATCGGCGTCAATGCCCCGTTTGGCCTCAAAACCCAATATGACAACGGCTGGACCGGCCGTTACCATGCGCTCAAGTCTGATCTCAAAACCATCAACATCAACCCGACGATTGCCTTCAAGCTCAACGACAATGTTTCCCTGGGCGCCGGCGTCAGTTACCAGCGTATCGAGGCCGAACTCACCAAGGCTGTCGATTTCGGTTCCGTCTGTGTATCAAAAGTCTCATTGGCTGCCTGTACTGCCGCAGGGCTTACCGCCACATCTAACGATGGCAAAAGTGAATTCAAGGGGGACGACTGGAGTTGGGGATTCAACCTGGGCACAATTATTCAGGCAACGCCTGCCACCCGGGTCGGCCTGGCATATCGCTCGGAAATAAAACATGATCTAAAAGGCTCGGCAGTCATTAGCGGAGAGGAGCAATTCGACGCACTGCTAGGGGTTGGTGTGCCTCTGGCAAACGTCAATGCCCTGAAGGCGGCATTTCCGGATAGTTCCGTGCAAGCCCAGGCTGACCTGCCCGCCACATTTTCTGCCAGCGTCTATCACCAGGCGACCGACAAACTGGACGTCATGGCTGATGTCACCTGGACCGGCTGGAACAGCTTCAATGTGTTGCGCATCGTGCGCACTTCCGGCGCCCTGTCAGGCGGCACGGCGGACGTGCAGCCCGAATACTGGAAGAACACCATGCGTTATTCCGTCGGCGCCAGCTACCGCTACGACGATCAGCTGAAACTGCGCGCCGGCCTTGCCTACGATGAATCTCCCGTATCCCGCAATTGGCTGACACCACGCATCCCGGACAGCGACCGTACCTGACTGGCGTTGGGGGCCAATTACAAACTGACCCAGAACAGCGCCCTGGATGCCGGCTACACGCATATTTTTGTGCGTGACAGAAGCATAGACACTACAGCGCAGGCAGCCGAAATCGCCAGGCTGGGAGGCTCCAGCGCGGCCGGCATAGTCAAAGGCAGCTACGACAGCAATGTCAACATCCTCAGCCTTCAGTACTCGCACACTTTCTGAACAAAAAAATGGCGCGCCCAGGCACGCCATTTTTCATCCCCGTCTATCAGACTACAGGTCGCGTCCGATCACCTGCGCGATGCCGCGCAGCTCGCCCATCAGCTTGATCAGTTCCTGCGGGTTGAGCGCCTGATCGGCGTCACACCAGGCTTCGCACGGGTTGGGGTGCATTTCCACCAGCAGCCCGTCAGCGCCCGCCGCGATGGCGGCACGCGACAGTGCCGGCACCATCCACGCCTTGCCGCCGGCATGGGAGGGGTCGATGATCACCGGCAGGTGGGTTTCCTTCTTCAGCACCGGGATCGCCGTCACGTCCAGCACGTTGCGGTAGTAGGTCTCGAAGGTGCGGATGCCGCGTTCGCAGAAAATGATGTTGTGGTTGCCGCCGGCAGCGATGTATTCCGCCGCCATCAGCCATTCGGAAATGGTCGCCGACATGCCGCGCTTGAGGATCACCGGCACATTGACCTGCCCCACCTCACGCAACAGGTCGAAGTTCTGCATGCTGCGCGTGCCGATCTGGATCACATCCACGCCGTATTCGAGGAAAGAATCCAGTTCGCGCACATCCATCAACTCGGTGACGATGGGCAGGCTCTGCTTGTCCGCCGCCCTGCGGAACATGTCCAGCCCTTCCGTGCCATGCCCCTGAAAACTATACGGGCTGGTACGCGGCTTGAAGGCGCCGCCACGCATCAGGCGGCAGCCGGCGGCTTTCACCCACTTGGCGGATTCGTCCATCTGCTCCTGGGTTTCCACCGAGCATGGGCCGGTGATGATCTGCACCTGCTTGCCGCCCAGCGGCACGCCCTTGATGTCGACGACGGTATCTTCCTTGTGCCACTCGCGCGCCACGATCTTGTAGGGCTTGACGATGTGCAGCGCCTGCTCCACGCCCGGCAGCGCCTCGAACAGCTCCTGATCCAGCTTGCGTTCGTCGCCGATGGCGCCGATCACGGTGCGTTCGGTGCCGCGCGAAATGTTCACCTCCAGGCCGGCTTCCTTGATCTTTCTCACCACCAGGTCGACTTGTTCCTCGGTGGGGCTCTTCATCACTATAATCATTTGTCTTCCTTCAAGATTTCTTCCAATGCCTGCAAGAACCGCCGGTTCTCGCTCTCAAGTCCTATGCTCACGCGCAGGTGTTCCGGCATGTCGTAATTGGCCACCGGCCGCACGATCACGCCCTGTTGCAGCAAGCGTCGGTAAATCCCGGTGGCGTTGCCGATGCGGAAACTGACAAAGTTGCCAAACGACGGGATAAAGCCGACGCCGAGACGCTTCAACCCATCGGTGATTTGCACCATGCCGGCGCAATTCAGTTCGTAACTGCGGCGCACGAAGTCCTCGTCCGCCAGCGCCGCCACCGCGGCAGCCTGCGCCACGCTGTTCACGTTAAACGGCTGGCGTACGCGATTGATGATATCCGCCACATCAGCCTGCGCCAATGCATAACCCACGCGCAATCCGGCCAGGCCGTAGGCCTTGGACAAAGTGCGCGTGACGATCAGGTTGTCGAACTCCCCCAGCCACGCGATGCTATCCGACTTCAGCTCGCCTGGCAGATATTCGTCGTAAGCCTCGTCCAGCACCACCAGTATGCTCTTCGGCAGATCGCGCAGGAAAGCGTGCAATTCAGCCTTGGGCAGCAGCGTGCCGGTCGGGTTGTTGGGATTGGCGATGAACACCATGCGCGTGCGGTCTGTCACTGCGCGGCGCATGGCGACAACATCGTGGCCGAAATCCCTGGCCGGCGCGGCGATGCCGGTAGCCCCCACCGCTTGCGTCACCAACGGATACACCGCAAAGGCATGCTGCGAGAACACGGCTTCCGCGCCCGGCGCGAGGAAAGCGCGCGCGGCCAGCTCCAGCACATCGTTGGAACCATTGCCGAGCACGATCTGCGCCGGCTGGACGCCGAACTTGCCGCAGATGGCCTGTTTCAGCGCAAAACCGTTGCTGTCCGGATAACGCGCGACATCGTCCAGCGCCGCCCGCATCGCGGCAATGGCGCGCGGACTCGCCCCCAGAGGATTCTCGTTGGAAGCGAGCTTGACGATGGATGCCTCCTCCAGCCCCAGCTCGCGCGCAAGCTCGGAAATCGGCTTGCCCGGCTGGTAAGGGGCGATGGAGCGCACATAATCCGGCGCGAGATCACACAACATGCTCAAATCAAGTCCCTGTTTGCTTTGCTGAAATTGCGTCCCAAAAAACAAAAACGCGGCTCAAGCCGCGGCTAAGGCTGCCGATTTTAAGGCTTTTCTTAAATTACTGCCACCGGATATGAGCCGAGCACTTTCAGGAAGGCGGCTTTCTGCTGCAGCGCTGCCAGCGCCCTTGCCACTTTGGGATCGGTACGGTGGCCTTCGATGTCCACGAAGAAGATGTATTCCCACATGCCGGCGTGGGAGGGGCGCGATTCCAGTTTGGTCATGCTGACGTCGTTCTCTGCCAGCGGCCCGAGCAGTTCGACGATGGCGCCGGGGACGTTTCTGGCGGACATGGCGAGTGAGGTCTTGTCACGGCCGGAAGGCGCGACATCATGGCTGGCGATGACCAGGAAACGCGTGGTATTGCGCGGATCATCCTCGATGTTTTCCGCCAGCAGGTTCAGCCCGTAAAGCTCGCCTGCGCGGCGACTGGCAATAGCCGCCACTTCGGACCTTTCCGCTGCAAAGCGCGCCGCTTCAGAATTGCTTGCCACAGGAAGGCGCTGAATACCCGGCAGATGTTGATTAAGCCATTCGTGGCATTGTGCCAGAGCTTGGGGATGCGCCAACACCGTTTCCACCTTAGCCTTGTCCGCAGTTTTCGCCAGCAGGTTGTGATGCACGGCTAAATCCACCTCGCCGCACACCTGCGCACTGCTTGCCAACAGCATATCCAACGTACGACCGATGGCACCCTCGGTGGAATTTTCCACCGGCACTACGCCGTAATCAACCAACCTAGCCTCAACAAAGCGAAATACTTCATCAATCGACGTACATTGCACTGGCCTGGATAAACCGCCGAACTGCTTGATAGCAGCTTCTTCGCTATAACTCCCCAGCGGGCCGAGAAAAGCCACGGAAAGCTCCTTTTCCAGCGCGCGGCAATTCGACATCACGGTGCGAAAAACAGCGGTGATGGCCTCATCCGATAGCGGGCCGGGATTCTGCTCCAGCAGGCGGCGCAGTACCTGCGCCTCGCGCTCCGGGCGATAAATCGGCCCGCCGTTCTTCAGGCTGCCGATGGTGCGCGCAAGCTTGGCACGCTCGCTCACCAGTCCGAGCAACTGGTCGTCTATGGCATCGATCTGCGCGCGGTAGCGCTGGAGTTCCTCGCTCACGTCAGCCTACACCGTTGATGGTGCGCACCGACAATACGCCGGGAATGGCGGAGATTTTGTCTATCACCGCCGGCGGCACTGCGCTGTCGAGGTCGAGCAGCGTATACGCTGTCTCGCCGCGCGACTTGTTGACCATGTTATGGATGTTCAGTCCCGCCTCGGCCATCGCCGTGGATATCTGCCCCAGCATGTTGGGTACATTGGCATTGGCGATGGCGAGGCGGAACGCCGATTCGCGCGGCATGTGCACGCTGGGGAAATTGACCGAATTGTTGATGGTGCCGTTTTCCAGGAACTCGCGCACCTGATCCACCACCATCACCGCGCAGTTGTCCTCGGCCTCCTGGGTGGAAGCGCCCAGATGCGGCAAGGCTATGACATGCGGGTGGGATTTCATGCGTGCGGTGGGGAAATCGCACACATAGGCGCGCAGCTTCTTGCTGTCCAGGCCGTCCAGTACCGCCTGCTCGTCGATCACGCCTTCGCGCGCAAAGTTGACCAGCACCGCACCGTGCTTCATCAGCGCGATGCGCTCAGCGTTGACCAGATGGCGCGTGGCGTCGATCAGCGGCACGTGCAGCGTGACGAAATCGCTGTGCCGGAACAGGTCGTCCACGCTGAGGGCGCGCTTGACCTCGGAGGACAGGCGCCAGGCGGCATCCACGGTGATTTCCGGGTCGTAACCCTGCACTTTCATGCCCAGCCTGAGCGCGGTATCCGCGACCATGCCGCCGATGGCACCTAGGCCGATGATGCCGAGCGTGCGGCCCGGCAGTTCGATGCCGGCGAAGTGCTTCTTGCCGTCTTCCACCAGTTTGGAAAGGGTGGCATCGTCGCCTTGCAGCCCGTCGACGAACTTCATCGCCGGCCCGATGTTGCGCGCCGCCATCAACATGCCGGTCAGCACCAGTTCCTTGACCGCATTGGCATTGGCACCCGGCGTGTTGAACACCACCACGCCGCGCTTGCTCATCTCGGCCACCGGGATGTTGTTGGTGCCCGCGCCGGCGCGCCCGATGGCCTGCACGCTGGCCGGAATCTCCATGTCGTGCATCTTGGCCGAGCGCACCAGAATAGCGTCCGGCGCGGCCACTTCGCTGCCCACTTCGTACTGCTCGGCAGGCAGGCGTTTCAGCCCGAGCGCCGCGATCTTGTTGAGGATGAGAATCTGGTGCTTGCTCAAAACACTTCTCCCTTTAGATAGGCTAGATCAGCCGTGGCTTTGCTCGAAGTCCTTCATGAAATCAACCAGCAGTTGCACGCCTTCCACCGGCATGGCGTTGTAGATCGAGGCACGCATGCCGCCCACCGAGCGGTGCCCCTTCAGTTGTATCAATCCGCGCGCCTTGGCCTGCTTGATGAATTCGTCGTCCAGCGCTTCATCCTTGAGCGTGAACGGAATGTTCATGCGCGAACGGTTTTCCTGCGCCGTCGGGCAGCGGTAGAAATCGGTGGCGTCCAGATAATCGTACAACAGGTTGGCTTTCAGGATATTGGTCTTTTCCATGGCCGCCAGGCCGCCCTTGGCCTTCAGCAGCTTGAACACCAGCCCGGAGACGTAAATCGCGTAGGTGGGCGGCGTGTTGTACATGGAATCGTTCTCGGCGTGGGTCTTGTAGTCGTACATGGTCGGCGTGCCGGGCAGTGTTTCGCCGATCAGGTCGTCGCGCACGATGACGATGGTGAGCCCCGCCGGGCCTATGTTCTTCTGCGCACCGCCATAGATCAGGGCATATTTGCTGACGTCGATGGGGCGCGACAGGATGTGCGAGGACATATCCGCCACCAGGGGCACATTGCCGGTCTGCGGCGTCCAGAAGATTTCCACGCCGCCTATGGTCTCGTTGGAGGTGTAATGCACGTAAGCGGCATCCGGATTGAGCTTCCACTGATCCTGCGACGGCGCATAGCTGAAGTTCTTGTCGGCGGAAGTCGCCACCACATTCACTTCGCAGAATTTCTTCGCCTCGCCGATGGCCTTCTTCGACCATTCGCCGGTGTTGAGGTAATCGGCGGTGTTTTTGCCGCGCAGCAGGTTCATCGGGATCATAGCGAATTGCGCCGACGCCCCGCCCTGCAGGAACAGCACCTTGTAATTGGCGGGGATGCCCATCAGTTCGCGCAGATCGGCTTCCGCCTCTGCCTGGATGCTCATGTACTCCTTGCCGCGATGGCTCATTTCCATCACCGACATGCCGGAGCCGTGCCAGTCCAGCATCTCGTCACGCGCCTGCGCCAGCACTTCCTTCGGTAACACCGCCGGACCGGCGGAGAAGTTGTAGATCTGTGTCATTGCTTACATCCCCCTGGTTAACAAATTATTCCTCGTCCTCGTCCGTCTCAACTATTTTTTCCAACCCCGAGAGCTTCTCACCCTCGCCCAGATTGATCAAGGTCACGCCCTGCGTGGCGCGGCCCAGTTCACGGATTTCCTTGACGCGGGTGCGGATCAGTACGCCGCCGGTGGTGATGAGCATGATTTCATCCTCATCGTTGACCAGCTTGGCCGCCACCACCAGGCCGTTGCGCTCGCTGGTGGCGATAGCCTTGACCCCCTGCGTGGCGCGGCCGGAATGGCGGAAGTCGGCCAGCACGGTGCGCTTGCCGTAGCCGTTTTCAGTGGCCACCAGCACGGTCTGCTGGTCGCTTTCGGCGATCAAGAGCGACAGCACCTGCTGCTTGGGCATCAACTTCATGCCGCGCACGCCGCGTGTGGCGCGGCCCATCTGGCGCACGTCTTCCTCGTCGAACCACACCGCCTTGCCGCCGTTCGACACCAGCACGATGTCGTTGCTGCCGTTGGTGACTTCGGCGCCGATCAGATAGTCGCCTTCGTCCAGATTGATGGCGATAATCCCTGCTTTGCGCGGGTTGGAGAACTCCGTCAGCGCGGTCTTCTTCACCGTGCCCTGCGCCGTGGCCATGAAAATGAAGTGGTTCTCGTCGAACTCCTTCACCGACAGGATGGCGTTGATCTTCTCGCCTTCTTCCAGCGGGAACAGGTTGACGATGGGCTTGCCGCGGCTGATGCGCGAGCCTTGCGGCACTTCATAGACCTTGAGCCAGTACACGCGGCCGCGGCTGGAGAAGCACAGGATATAGTCGTGCGTATTGGCGACGAACATCTTGTCGATGAAATCGTCTTCCTTGGTTGCCGTGGCCTGCTTGCCGCGCCCGCCGCGCCGCTGTGCGCGGTATTCTTCCAGCGGCTGCGATTTCACGTAACCGGTATGCGACAGCGTCACCACCACGTCCTGCGGGGTGATCAGGTCTTCCAGCGACAAATCCTGGGCATGCTGTACGATCTCGCTGCGGCGCTTGTCGCCGAACTGCTGCTTGACCGCCGCCAGTTCCCCGACGATGATTTCGGTGACGCGTTCCGACTTGGCGAGGATGTCCAGCAAGTCGCTGATGGCATCGATCACTGCCTTGTACTCGTTGACGATCTTGTCCTGCTCCAGCCCGGTCAGGCGCTGCAGGCGCAGCTCCAGGATGGCCTGGGCCTGCGTATCGGACAACTTGTAGCCTTTCTTTTTCTGCAGGCCGAATTCCTTGGGCAGCCCATCCGGACGATAGGCATCGGTAGCGTCGGCGCGGGACAGCATGTCTTCCACCAGTTGCGAGCGCCAGATGCGTGCCATCAATTCCCGCTTGGCGTCAGCCGGAGCCGGTGCGGCCTTGATCAGCGTGATGATCTCGTCCACGTTGGACAGCGCGACGGCGAGGCCTTCCAGGATGTGGCCGCGTTCGCGCGCCTTCTTCAGTTCGAACACCGTGCGTCGCGTCACCACCTCGCGGCGATGGCGCAGGAAGGCTTCCAGCATCTGTTTGAGATTCAGCAGGCGCGGCTGGCCATCGACCAGCGCCACCATGTTCATGCCGAAGGTGTCCTGCAGTTGCGTCTGCTTGTACAGGTTGTTGAGCACCACTTCCGGCACTTCGCCGCGCTTGAGCTCAATCACCATGCGCATGCCGGATTTGTCCGACTCGTCGCGCAGATCTGAAATGCCTTCGATTTTCTTTTCGTTGACCAGCTCGGCGATTTTCTCGATCAGCGTTTTCTTGTTGACCTGATAGGGCAACTCGTCGACGATAATCGCCTGGCGCTCGCCCTTGCCGATATCCTCGAAATGCGTGCGTCCGCGCATCACCACGCGGCCGCGGCCGGTGCGGTAGCCTTCCTTGACGCCGATGGTGCCGTAGATGATGCCGGCGGTGGGGAAGTCCGGCGCCGGCACGATGTCGATCAGCTCTTCGATGCCGATGTCCGGGTCCTTCAGCAGCGCCAGACAGGCGTCCACCACCTCGTTCAAATTATGCGGCGGGATGTTGGTGGCCATGCCGACTGCGATGCCGGAAGAACCATTGATGAGCAGGTTGGGAATCTTGGCCGGCAGCACCAGCGGTTCGTGCTCGGAGCCATCGTAGTTGGCGCCGAAATCGACCGTTTCCTTGTCCAGGTCGCCGAGCAGTTCGTGCGCGATGCGCGCCATGCGGATTTCGGTATAGCGCATGGCGGCTGCGTTGTCGCCATCCACGGAACCGAAGTTGCCCTGCCCGTCCACCAGCATGTAGCGCAGCGAAAAATCCTGCGCCATGCGCACGATGGTGTCGTACACCGCCGTATCGCCATGCGGGTGGTATTTACCGATCACATCGCCGACGATACGCGCCGATTTCTTGTAGGGGCGATTCCAGTCATTGGAAAGCTCGTGCATGGCGAACAGCACGCGTCTATGCACCGGTTTCAGACCGTCGCGCACATCCGGCAGTGCCCGTCCGACAATCACGCTCATGGCGTAATCCAGGTACGAGCGGCGCATTTCTTCTTCTAGGCTGACAGGCAGCGTTTCTTTGGCAAACTCATCCATAAATCGCTAGTTTTCACCGGGACATAAAGTACCGGATTTTAGCACGAGATGGGTAGGCCGACACCCTTTACCGACAGCCGGATTTGCCATAAGTGCATCACGCCGGAGTAGAATAATGGCTTCGGCGTGAGCAGGAACTTAACGCCTCCCGCCAAACCTGCTCATGTTTGCGGCGCAGCCTTTTTAGACATAGCCATAGGCGCTACCTAATCTGTGATAAGCAGCTACAATAGTTGACAAATTAAGTAAGTTAATTTAATTTTGACGCTAATTAATACCGCAAAAAAAACCATACTCAGGAGAACAACATGGCCGTACTCGTCGGAAAATCCGCCCCCAATTTCACCGCCACCGCTGTCATGGGTGACAACACCATCAACGACAACTTCACCCTGACCGCTCATCTGAAGGGCAAATACGGCGTGGTGTTTTTCTACCCGCTCGATTTCACCTTCGTCTGCCCGTCGGAGCTGATCGCCTTCGACCACCGTCTGGCGGAGTTCAAGCAGCGCGGCGTTGAAGTCGTCGGCGTATCCATCGACTCCCAGTTCACCCACCTCGCCTGGAAAAATACCGCAGTCAATGCAGGCGGCATCGGACAGATCGGCTATCCGCTAGTGGCCGACATCAAGCATGACATCTGCAAAGCCTACGATGTGGAAGCCGGCGCTGGCGTTGCCTACCGTGGCTCTTTCCTGATCGACAAGCTCGGCATTGTGCGTCATCAGGTCGTCAACGATCTGCCGCTGGGCCGTGACATCGACGAAATGCTGCGCATGGTGGATGCCCTGCAATTCCACGAGGAACACGGCGAAGTCTGCCCTGCCGGCTGGAACAAGGGCAAGGCCGGCATGGATGCCTCGCCGGAGGGTGTGGCCAAGTACCTGGCTACACACGCAAAAGAACTGTAATCGGTTCGACCCGGCAGTAAAAGTAAACAAAAGGGGCCTATCGGCCCCTTTCTCATTCCGGCAACACGCCGGCAAATACTGGATTCCCGTCTGTACGGGAACGATATATGGCGGTCAGGCGCGCAGTCCGCGCTGCAGGTCGGCCTTGATGTCCTCCACACTTTCCAGCCCCACCGCAACGCGCACCAGCCCGTCGCCTATGCTCGCTTCTGCGCGCGCCTCGGGCGTGATGCGGCTGTGCGTGGTGGTGGCTGGGTGGGTGATGGTGCTCTTGGTGTCGCCCAGATTGGCGGTGATGGACAGCAGCCTAGTGGAGTCGATCAACTTCCACGCGGCTTCCCTGCCACCTTGTACGTCGAACGCCACGATGCCGCCGCCGGACTTCTGCTGCCGCTGCGCCAGGGCGTGCTGCGGATGCGAAGCCAGGCCGGGGTAATAAACACGCGCCACCTGCGGCTGCGCTTCCAGCCACTGCGCCAATGCCAGGGCGTTGCGGGAGTGCGCCTCCATGCGCAGCGGCAAGGTTTCCAGCCCTTTCAGAAACACCCAGGCATTGAACGCGCTCATGCTCGGCCCGGCCGTGCGCAGGAAGCCATATACTGGCTCCAGCAAATCCTTCCTGCCCAGCACAGCGCCGCCCAAGCAGCGCCCCTGGCCGTCGATGTATTTGGTGGCGGAATGGATGATGATGTCCGCACCCAGTTCCAGCGGGCGCTGCAGCACGGGCGTGCAGAAGCAGTTATCCACCGCCAGCCACGCGCCTGATTTTTTGGCGAGCGCGGCCAGCAGCGCGATATCGCACACTTCCGTCAGCGGGTTGGACGGCGTTTCCACAAAGAACAGCTTGGTATTGGGCTGAACCGCCGCTTCCCATGCCTTGGGGTCGGTGAGCGAAACGAACGTCGTCTCCAAGCCCCAGCGCTTGAGGATGTTGCCCAACAACTGCACCGTGGTGCCGAAAATGCTGCGCGAGGCGACGATGTGATCGCCCGCCGAGCATAGGCCCATGACGCAGGCAAGGATGGCGGACATGCCGCTGGAAGTCGCCACGCAATACTCTGCGCCTTCCAGTGCCGCCAGCTTGTCCTGAAACATGGTGACGCTGGGGTTGGTGAAGCGCGAATAGATGTTGCCTGGCTCCTGTCCGCCAAAGCGCGCCGCCGCCTGCGCTGCGCTGTCGAACACGAAGCTGGAGGTAAGGAAGATGGCCTCGGAGTTTTCCCCGAACGGCGTATGCTGGCTGCCGGCGCGTACCGCCAGCGTGTCGAATTCAAAATGGTCTGTCATCGCTGTGCTTCCAATGCTGATTCCAAAAATAATGGGCGCAAAAAAGCCCGTTTCAGCTTGAAACCAAAACGGGCACAGACTCTGCTCGCTTTAGCTGTATTTATTATGCGCCCGCAAGCTGAAGTCAAATCGGCGCTACAGGTGCAAGGTTAAAACCGCATCTGTAATTTGTCAATGATGCTGCCTCTCACCAGGGAGCAAAAGCGCGTCTCAAGCAGCTTCTTCCTGTGCGTCTACATCGACCATGCCCATGCTGGCATTCACCAGATTGAGGTCCAGCTGCGTGCTGGAATTGACCGGCCTGTGGTGCATATTGCCGTCATCGCGCACAGCTTCGATGTCGGCAAGATATTCCTCGCTGACATCGCCGGTGACGTAATCGCCATTGAAGCAGGAGCAATCGAAACGCTGGATAGCGGCATTACCACGCTGTACGCAGTGCATCAATGCCTCCAGGTCCTGATAGATCAGCGCGTCGGCGCCGATCTCGCGGCGGATTTCCTCGTCGCTGCGGCCGGTGGCAAGAAGCTCGTGACGCGACGGCATGTCGATGCCATAGACGTTGGGGAAGCGCACCGGCGGGGCTGCCGAAGCGAAAAATACCTTGTTGGCGCCGGCATCGCGCGCCATCTGCACGATCTGCTGGGAAGTGGTGCCGCGCACAATGGAGTCATCCACCAGCAGCACATTCTTGTCCTTGAACTCCATGCCGATCGGATTGAGCTTCTGCCGCACCGATTTCTTGCGCAGCGCCTGCCCCGGCATGATGAAAGTGCGGCCTATGTAACGATTCTTGATGAACCCCTCGCGGTAGGTCAGGTTGAGCGCGTTGGCGAGTTGCAACGCGCTGGGCCGGCTGGTATCCGGGATCGGGATCACCACGTCGATATCCAGGTGCTTCCATTCGCGTCGAATCTTTTCCGCCAGGCTCTCGCCCATGTGCAGTCGCGTCTGGTATACGGAGACGCCGTCGATCACGGAATCGGGGCGCGCCAGATAGACGTACTCGAAGATGCAGGGCGACAGCACTGGCCTTTCGGCGCATTGCCGCGAATAGAAATTGCCGTCCATGTCGACGAACACCGCCTCGCCCGGCGCCACATCCCGCAGCAGCGTGAAGCCCAGCACATCCAGCGCCACGCTCTCGGAAGCGACGACATACTCCGCCCCTTTACCCGTATCCCGTTTGCCGATCACCAGGGGACGGATGCCATAAGGGTCGCGGAACGCCAGCATGCCGTAGTTGGCTATCATGGCAACCACCGCATAGGCGCCGCGGCAACGCTTATGCACGCCGGCCACGGCGTCGAACACCATGTCCACATCGAGCGCCGAGTTGTGCGCAGTCTGTTCGATTTCGTGCGCCAGCACGTTAAGCAGCACCTCCGAATCGGAACTGGTGTTGATATGCCGCAAATCCTGGCGGAACATCTCGCGCTTGAGCTGCTCGGAATTGGTCAGGTTGCCGTTGTGACCAAGCACGATGCCGAACGGCGAGTTGACGTAGAAGGGCTGCGCCTCGGCAGCGGAAGAACTGCCCGCAGTCGGATAGCGCACGTGGGCGATGCCGGCATTGCCCACCAGGCTGCGCATGTGGCGGGTATGGAACACGTCTTGCACCATGCCGTTGCTCTTGTGCATGTAGAACGTGCCGCCGTCGCAGGTGACGATGCCCGCAGCATCCTGGCCGCGATGCTGCAACACCAGCAATCCGTCATAGAGCAGCTGGTTGGCGGGGGTCCTGCCGACTACGCCGATAATTCCGCACATGGCCGATAATCCGCTTTAAATGAATAAGTTAATCGTATTTGACATACTTGGCGATGTCCTGCGGCAGCCACGGCAATACGCCTGACACCACGGCTTCCAGCGGCGCACTGAACATCGCGTTGCGCCAGCGTGCATCGTGCGGCAGTGCAGTCAACCCTCCCAGCAGCACCAATATGCCGGCAATCAGCACGCCACGCGCCAATCCGAATACTGCACCGAGCCAGCGATCCAGCCAGCCCAGTCCTATCTTCTTGATGATCTCCGACAGCGCAATGGACAGCAGGCTGGCTATCAGCAGCGTACCGAGAAACAGGATCACAAACGCCGCCAGCAGCTTCAGCGACTGGTTCGGAATCGCCGCCGGCAACAGCGGAGCCAGTTGCAGCGTATAAAACTTGGCGACGAAAAATGCCGCCACCCAGCTCGCCAGCGCCAGCACCTCGCGCATGAGCCCGCGCATCAGGCTCAGCAACACGGACACGCCAACAATGGCAAGCACGGCGTAGTCGAATACCGTCATCTTTTCCTACTCGCCCGATACGGCGGTTACTTGTTAGCGACAATAATGCCGGTCAAGCCCGCCGCCTTGAGCTTATCGTAAGCCTGTTCGGCTTCGGCGCGGCTGGCGAACGGACCGGCACGCAGACGTATTTTTGTGCCCTTGGGCGTCGCCAGGGGCTCCGTGTAGGAGTGTATACCCAGTGCCGTCACCTTGGCCTGCAGCTGTTTTATGTTGGCAGAAGCGGAAAGCACCCCGAGCTGCACCGAGAAATTGCCCTTCTTTGTGACGGCGTTGTCCGCGGCGACAGGCTGTTGCGCCTTGCCCGCTGGTGTCGCTTGTGCCGGCTTTTGTTTTTCCAGCGCCGTTTGCATTTCAGCCGGCTTCTGTTCTTCCGCTGGTTTCTGCTCTTCCGTCAGCTTCTGCTCTTCCGCGACGGCGGTGCCGGCGGATTCATCCGCCTTGGCCGGTGCGGCTGCTGCTGCCGGTGTCGGCGCCTGCTTCTTGGCGGGTGCAGGCTTGGCCACAGGCTCAGCCGCCGTCGCGGGAGCTTTGCCGGCTTCAGCCGCTGGCTTTCCCTGCGGGGGTGTCGATTGCACCGCTGCCGAAGCTGGCGGCGTGGCGGGAGCAGCGGCTGCCGGCACTGAAGGGGGGGTAGGCACTATTCTGGATGCGAAACCGGCGCCATCCTGACTTGGGATGCTAATGGCGATTTCAGGTTGCGGCGCCTTGGTTTCGCGCTCATCGAGCACCATCGGCAGCACGGTCACCATCAGCAGCACCAGTGCAATGGCTCCGATGAGGCGCCGCCGCGCGCGCTTCCTGAATTGTATTTCCTGTTCACTCAACTGATCGGTCGCCATCAAAGTTTCCTAGTTGTTGTGCCGGATCGACAGTATGCGCATTACGTCAGCCACGGTATAGAACGAACCAAAGGCGATAATTCTATCATTTTCACCCGCACTGCGACAGGCTTGGGCATATGCCTCCGGCACATCGGCGTAACACGCTACCAGTGGCTGCGGCAACTCGGCGCGCAGCACCCCGTCCAACTGCGCAGCACTGGCGCCGCGCGCCTGCTGGATGCCGGCGACGAACCAGGCATCGACTTCGCCACCCATTTCACGCACCACGCCGGCGATGTCCTTATCCGCCAGCATGGCAAATACCGCCAAGGTACGGCCCCGGCCAGGCATCCGCCGCAGGTTTTCCGCCAGCCCGCGGGCCGCATGCGGATTGTGGGCGACATCCAGGATCACTTGCGGCGCTCCCGCCTGCACTTCAAAGCGGCCATGCAGCCGGACATGGCGCAGCCCGGCCTCGATGTGCTCGCGACGCACCGGCAGACGGGCACCCAGCAGCTGCAGGGCTTCGATGGCGCAGGCTGCATTGTAGCGCTGAAAACCACCGCTGAGCGCGGGCAGCGGCAAGTCTTTCATCATGATGGCATCGGTGGCGCCCGACCAGAAATCCCAGCTCTCGCCGTTGCCGACAAAGCCAAAATCCCGGCCTATCTGGCGATAATCCGCACCAATGGTCGCCGCATGGGTGGGAATGGTCTGCGGCGGCGCCGTATCGCCGCACACAGCGGGAACCCCTGCGCGGTAAATACCAGCTTTTTCACTACCTATGCTCTCGCGCGAGTTGCCCAGATAATCCTGGTGATCAAGGTCGATGCTGGTAATGATGGCGCAGGCGGGATCGAACACGTTGACCGCATCCAACCTGCCGCCCAGCCCAACTTCCAGCACGGCGACATCCACCCCGCTGTGGATGAAGTGCCACAGCGCCGCAAGCGTGCCGTATTCGAAATAGGTCAGCGGCGTATCGCCGCGTGCCTGTTCAATGGCGGCAAAGGCACGGCACAGTTCGGCGTCACCCGCTTCGCAGCCAGCCACGCGCACGCGCTCGTTGTAGCGCAACAGGTGGGGTGAGGTATAACAACCGACGCGATAACCGGCCGCGGTAAGTATGCACTCCAGCATGGCGCAGGTTGAGCCCTTGCCGTTGGTGCCGGCCACCGTGAAAATGGGGAAGCCGGGCTGCAGGCCCATGCGCGCCTTGACCGCGCCGACCCGATCCAAGCCCATGGCGATGGACTTCGGGTGCAGTTGTACCAGACGATCCAGCCAGCCAGCCAGGGTGTCCGGCATGAAGGTCGAGTCAGGTGGCACTGCTGTGCATGTATCGTTGCGAATGAGACGCTTGAGTATGTGTCTTAAACGCTAGCCGGATGCCGCATCAGGCTGGAAAGCAGGGCAGCGAGCCGGTCGCGCATCTGGCGGCGGTCGATAATCATATCCACGGCCCCATGCTCCAGCAGGAACTCGGCGCGCTGGAAGCCTTCCGGCAGCGTTTCGCGCACCGTCTGCTCGATCACGCGCGGCCCGGCGAAGCCGATCAGCGCGCCCGGCTCGGCGATGATGACGTCGCCCAGCATGGCGAAACTGGCGGAAACGCCGCCCATGGTGGGATCGGTCAGCACCGAGATGAACGGCAGCCGTGCGTTGGCCAGCTGGGTGAGGACGGCGCTGGTCTTGGCCATCTGCATCAGCGACAGCAGGCCTTCCTGCATGCGCGCACCGCCGCTGGCGGAGTAGCAGACAAACGGCAGCTTGTGTTCCAGACAGGTAGCTGCGCCGCGCACAAAGCGCTCGCCGACCACCGAACCCATGGAACCGCCCATGAACTTGAATTCGAATGCCGCCACCACCACCGGCAGCGTCTTGATGCTGCCCTGCATGACGATCAGCGCATCGGTTTCGCCGACCTCCGCCTGCGTAGCCTTGAGGCGGTCGATGTAGCGCTTGCTGTCCTTGAACTTGAGCGGGTCCAGCGGCACTACCTCGGCGCCGATCTCATAGCGCCCTTCCGGGTCGAGAATGAAATCCAGCCGGGTGCGGGCGGAGATGCGGTTGTGATGGCCGCACTTGGGGCAGACTTCCTGGTTGTTTTCCAGGTCCGTCCGGTACAGCACCGCCTCGCAAGTAGGACACTTGCTCCACAGGCCTTCCGGCACGGTTTTCTTGGTGCCGCCATCGGAGCGCTTGATTTTGGGAGGAAGTAGTTTCTGTAACCAGCTCATGTTAAATCCGTATCAAATAGAGGCGTCAGATAGAATCGATGGCAGCGCGCAATTCGGCGGTCAATTGGCCGATGCGCGCAGCAACATTGTCTTCGGTGGAATTTTCGATTTCCTGCACCATGCGGCTGCCGATCACCACCGCATCGGCGAAACTGCCCACGATTCTGGCCGTCGCCGCATCGCGCACGCCGAAGCCGACGCCGACCGGCAGCTGGGTATGCTGACGGATGCCGGCCACCTTTTGTGTCACTTCGGCGATATCCATGTTCTGTGCGCCGGTCACGCCCTTGAGCGAGACGTAATAGACGAAGCCGCGCGCCAGCGCGACGATGGTTTCCAGCCGCTGCGGCTCAGTGGTGGGCGCCAGCAGGAAGATCGGATCGATGCCGTTGTCATTCAGCAATTGCACGAACTCGACGCATTCTTCCGGCGGGTAATCCACCGTCAGCACGCCGTCCACACCGCATTCCGCCGCACGCGCCGCAAACTTCGCCTGCCCCATCGCCTCAATCGGGTTGGCATAGCCCATCAGCACCAGCGGCGTAGCCGTGTCCGTTTTGCGGAATTCCGCCACCATGTCCAGCACCATGCGCAAACTGACGCCATGCAGCAGAGCACGCTCGCTGGCGCGCTGGATCACCGGGCCGTCTGCCATCGGGTCGGAAAACGGCACGCCCAGCTCGATAATGTCCGCGCCGTTTTGCACCAGCGCATGCAGCAAAGGCACCGTCACGCGCGGATGCGGGTCGCCGGCGGTAATGTAGGGAATCAGGGCTTTTTTGCCCTGCTGCTGGAGTCGTTCAAAAGTTGCCTGGATACGGGACATGGGAATTTAGAGTTTGATGCCGGAGAGGCTGGCGACGGTGTTGATGTCCTTGTCGCCGCGTCCGGAAAGGTTGACCAGCAGCACGGCGTCGCGCGGCATGGTGGGAGCGATCTTGGCGGCATAGGCCACCGCGTGGCTGGATTCCAGCGCCGGGATGATGCCTTCCATGCGGCACAGGTTGTGGAAAGCTTCCAGCGCCTCGCTGTCGGTAACAGCCACATATTCCGCGCGATGGCTGTCCTGCAGCCAGCAGTGCTCGGGGCCGACGCCGGGGTAATCAAGACCGGCGGAAATCGAATGCGTTTCGATGATCTGGCCGTTTTCGTCCTGCACCAGACGGGTACGGTTGCCGTGCAATACACCTGCCGAACTATGGGCGGTCAATGGTGCAGCGTGCTTGCCGCTGTCCAGCCCCAGGCCGGCAGCCTCGACGCCGATCAGGCGCACGTCCGGCAAATCGATGTAGGGATAGAAAATGCCCATGGCGTTGGAACCGCCGCCGACACAGGCAATCACCGCATCCGGCTGGCGGCCGAGCATTTCCTGCATCTGCTGCTTGGCTTCGACGCCGATCACTGCCTGAAAATCGCGCACCATCATCGGATAAGGATGAGGGCCGGCGACGGTGCCTATGATGTAAAAAGTGTTCTCGACGTTGGTCACCCAGTCGCGCATGGCTTCGTTGAGCGCATCCTTCAACGTCTTGGAGCCGGATTCGACCGGCACCACGGTAGCGCCCAGCAGCTTCATGCGGTACACGTTCGGCGCCTGGCGCTTGGTATCCTCGGAACCCATATATACCACGCACTCCAGCCCCATGCGCGCCGCCACGGTGGCGGTCGCCACGCCATGCTGGCCGGCGCCGGTTTCCGCGATCACGCGCGGCTTGCCCATTTTCTTCGCCAGCAGCGCCTGCCCGATGCAGTTGTTGATCTTGTGCGCGCCGGTATGGTTGAGGTCTTCGCGTTTCAAATATATCTGCGCGCCGCCCAACTCCTGCGACCAGCGCTTGGCGTGGTAGATCGGGCTGGGGCGGCCGACATAGTGCTTGAGGTCGTAGGCGAACTCTGCCAGAAACTCCGGGGCGAGACGATGCTGTTCGTACAGGTTGCGCAGCTCGTCCAGTGCCTCGATCAGCGTTTCGGCGACGAACCTTCCACCATAAGGGCCAAAGTGTCCCTTCTCGTCCGGCAAATCATACTTCCCCATCACGCACTCCTCGCATGAACGCGGCTATTTTGTCCGCGTCCTTGATTCCTTTTTCCCGTTCCACGCCGCCGCTCACGTCCACCGCATACGGCCGCACCTGGTGGATGGCAGCGGCGACATTGCCGGCATTCAGACCGCCCGCCAGGATGACCGGTTGCAGCAACCCGCGCGGTATCAGCCCCCAATCGAAGGTCTGGCCGGTGCCGCCCGCCATGCCTTCCTGGAAAGCATCCAGCAGCAGACCCGCCGCATCGTCGAATTGAGCCGCGTATTGTATCAAATTTAAGCCCGGCCTGACGCGCACCGCCTTGAGATAAGGCACGCCGAACTGGCGGCAGTAGGCAGGGGATTCGTCGCCGTGGAATTGCAGCAGATCAAGCCTGGTTTCGCGCAGCACCGCGCGCACGTCGTCCGCCGCCGCATCGACAAACAGCCCGACCGCGCTGACAAAGGGCGGCAAGCCGGCAGCGATCATTGCCGCTTGTTCAACAGTGACATGGCGCGGGCTCTTGGCATGGAACACCAGGCCGATGGCGTCGGCACCACAGGCAACAGCAGCCTGCATATCTTCCAGCCGGGTGATGCCGCAGATTTTGGTACGGGTGCGCAAATGGAATCCGGGGAAAGCGAAAGGCGTAGGGTATCCCAAACGCGGCAAGCTGTCAGCCAGATAGCCGAGGGGCTACGCTCGCTCAATCAACTTTCGGTAGTTCTCTGTTCAGAAATCTATCGAAAGTTGACTCCGACCCCATTTATGATTGATGGGGTTAAAGAGATATACAAATAACTAATCTCTTTGCATCACCATCCAGTCACCCCGAAAGCAGTAAAAATAATTCACAAAAGAAGTTCCATCTTGAACAATCATACCCGTTGTACTAGCGCCACGAGGACCCCTTCTAATTTTTCTTTTACCTTTATTCCCTACATCGTCAATTTGACTGTAAGACGGTATGTCTTTGAGATACATAAAATCAGAAAGCGCCCAATTTTCTCTGATTAACTTCAATCCATGAGGTACCCACGGCCAATGCAGGTAAGGACGACATTGAGCATGAAATAAATTGCCATTTTTCAAAAAAACTAACAGAAAATCGTGCTCGGCGCGTTGACACCAAAAAGCTGTACTTATGGGCTTTTCTCTAGGAGCACCAGAAGAATAACCATAAACAGCCATTGAGCCTTCTATCTCTTCCACTGGTAGCTGCACTTGTTTGCAACTAAGTTGCTTTTCAATTTGAGATATTTCTGTATGCGCTGCCCAAACAGAATATGAGTGCAAGGCTAAACCAAAGAAGAAGCAATAGATGATTTTTTCCAATTTCATTGCTACGATAAGTGGGGGCGGGGTCATTTTAAAGTCTCTCCATGAAAGATTGCTGCCCATTGGCTTTCTCCCTTGATAGGTTAGTGTCAGCCTGTGTCCTAGGGCGGCCACGTTGGCCCGGTTGCATGCGTTGGTTGAGCGCTATCTCGATTTCGGCTTTGAACCGGTCTCCACCCGTGACCAGTTCACCGAAATTTGACTCCGACCCCATTCATTTATGCCCTACCAACTTTCATTAAACATCTCACTTTATGGCAGGATAACCCCATCCAAACCGCGCTCGCAAGGCGGCAGTCCCCAGCGTGTATCGTAATGCACCCCGGTGAGATACAAGCCATCCGGCGCAAAGGTAGGCGCAGCACGGGTGCGGTCTTTCTGTTGCAGCAGCTCGGCGATCCAGCCGGAAGGGTATTCTCCCTTGCCGATGTAAACCAGGCTGCCGACCAGGTTGCGCACCATGTGGTGCAAAAAGGCATTGGCGCGGAATTCGAACAGGATGAATTCGCCGTGGCGGCTGACTTCGGCGCAGTAAAGCTGCTTGACGGGGGATTTGGCCTGGCATTCGGCAGCGCGGAAGGCGCTGAAATCATGTTCGCCCGGCAGATGCTTCGCCGCCTGCTGCATGGCTTCGATATCCAATGGACGGTGATACCAGCCGACCTTGCCTGACAGTACCGCCGGGGCTACCGGGCTGACTTGCAGCAGATATTGATAGCTGCGCCGTTCGGCGCTGAATCGGGCATGGAATTCGGTATCGACTTCCTGCGCCCACAGCACGCGCAAACCGGGCGGCAGGAAGGCATTGGCGCCGCGCACCCATGCGCTCTGCGGGCGGACGGCTTCGGTATCGAAATGCACCACCTGCGTCAGGGCGTGCACGCCTGCATCGGTGCGGCCTGCGGCGGCGACCTTGATGTCGTGCCCGGCCAGCCGCGCCAACGCCGACTGCAAATGATCCTGCGCGCCGCATGCGGATGGCTGGCTTTGCCAGCCGCAGAACTGGCTGCCGTCATACTCCAGGCCGAGCGCTATCCGCATCGCAGCAGCACTCCCAAAGCAAGCAGTCCCAGCAGCGCCAGCATGTCGATCCAGCCCATGCGCGGCAGGGCGATGCTGATTTTTTCCATGCCATTGGTAGAGTCGGTGGCAGGCTCGTGGCTGGTGTGAAAATTTTCCAGCAGATGTTGCAGCGCCTGCCGGCGCGGCAACGGTGCTTGCTCGACGTAATGCAGCGTCAGCCATAGACGTGCGGCAAAGCGCTCGGGGGCTAGCCCCAGCCAACGCAGCGGGCGTAGCAGCAGGTAGGCGCCAGCCATCAGCTGTTCCCGCTTGGTGGTCGCCAGCAATAACGCCAAACCTGCCAGCATGAGCGTCAACCGCGCCATCTGCTGCAGGCCGGCGGCAATGCCCTCGTAGGTCGGCAGGATTTCAAACGGGAGGCCCTGCAGATACTCGCCGGGCGTGGTAAAGGCATAGATCAGGAACAGCGACGCCAGCAGCCAGCGGGCGCGGCGCAGAATATTGCCGAACAATGCGGCGCGGAAGTGAAGCAGCGCCGCGCCCAGCAGAGTTGCGGCAATCCCCAGCCCGGGCCATTGCAGGAACTGCACGGCGCCAGCCAAGGCAAGCAATGAGAAAATTCTGACCGAGGGGTGCAAGCCGTTCAAAGGCAACCTCAAATAAAAAGCCGGACACTAGGCCCGGCCATTTTACTGCGCTTCCATAATGTTTTAATCGAGTGCATCCATCATTTTCTGGGCGCGCTCACGCTGCTGGGTGCCGCCTTCATCCAGCACCTCCTGCAGCAGTTCACGTGCACCTTCCTTGTCACCCATATCGAGATAGGCGGTCACCAGGTCCAGCTTGGTGTCTACGTCAGCAGATTCCGGGCTGGAAAGGGTAATCTCTTCGTCGCCAGGTTCCGCAGCAGCAGCGCCGGTAGCGCCGAGGTCCAGGTCGATGCCGGAGAAATCAACGTCCGGCGCAGCCTTGGCCTCTGCCTGAGGCTTGCCCTGCAAATCAGCCTCGCCACCTGCCTCCGATGAGCCTGTCTCAAGCACTATGCTTTCAACTGCAGTAGCCGGCGCTTCCTGTACTGGAGGCGCCTGTAAAACCATGGTTTTTTCGAGATCAACGGCAGGCTGCTCAACTTCCGGCAATGCAACCGATGCTTCCAATGATATTTCTTCGGCGGCGGACTCGGCCTGCGCCTGTATGTCTTCAGCGCTGGCCTCCGCGGCTCCCGGTAATTCGAATGACAGTTCTTCGACCACAAGATCAGCCTGCGGTGGGGCCTCCTCAACAGCGGCTTCCTCAGCGGCGGGCTCATTAAATTCAGGCAGCACGAGATCAAATCCAGCTGACGACTCGTCCGGCGCGTCAGCCAATTCTTCCAACCCGATATCTTCGGCGGCTTCTTCGGCTGACATTTCCGGCAATTCCAGCACCATGTCTTCTGCCGAACCGTCCGTAGCCGGCTCCTCAAGTTCAGGCAATACTTCAATGCCCAGGTCAGCCTCTTCCGCAGCAGGCGCTTCGACAATCTCCTCCTCTACGGTCTTCTTGCTCTTGCGGCCACGTGGTTTCTTGGCCGGCTTGACAACAGGCTCTTCAATTTCCGGCGTAACCTCAATGCCCAAATCCGCCGCATCAAGCTGGACGTTCTCTGCAGCCGCCATCTCGGGCAATTCCAGCGCAAAATCCAAACCTGCGGCTTCCTCCGCAGGCTCCGCCTCGGCTGCAGGCAACTCCATGGCAGTCTCGGCGGGAATCTCGATCTCTGCGGCACCTGCCGCAGCTTCCGCTTCGGCAGCCGGCATTTGCAGCTCCGCCACCTCATCCGTTCCGCCCAGCATGCCCATGTCAAACTCCAGGGAGTTCCCCTCTGACGACTCCGCCAACGGAATTTCAGCTTCGGTTGTTTCGGCGGCCGCAGTCTCCGCGGCTGCAGCCTCCGTGTCTAACGAAAAATCAAGCGTAGTGTCGGAAGTGGCATCCGCTGCGACAGCAGCCGGCATCGGCTCGGTCACTTCGAATATGTGCGTCGCCTCCATGTCCGCCACTTCAAGCGCAGCGTTTTCCGCCGGCTGGGCGGCATAACGCGGGTTGTCCGGCTCCATCTTGCGGCCCAATTCCGCGACCTTGACCCAAATCGGGTCAGCCATGCCGGGAGTGTCATACAGCTGGTCAGCCAGCGCGGCAAAAGCCGAGTTGTCTTTGCGGTTGACGTAGATCTCAAGCAGCTTGAGATGCAGTTCATAACGCTTGGGGTCTTTCTTGATGGCGTCTTTGAGGATTTCCTCGGCCTGCGCATCGCGACCATAAGCCATATAGACTTCGGCCTCAGAAATCGGATCGACTTCGCTGGTGTCGATCATGCCACCGCCCGCAGGTGGCGAGAAGTCCGTCAGGAAGGAGGTATCTCCAGCAGCCGCTGCGGCGGCGGGTGCCGGACTCAGGCCACCGCTCGTCGGCACACCGCTATCCGCCTCCTTCTTGTGCTTTCTACGCGCAACCAGCCAGCCCACCCCACCCAATGCAGCCAGCAGACCGCCTAGCAACGGCAGATTGTCCTGCAATTCACCCAGCAAGATATCGAGCATACCCGGTTCAGCTACCGGCGCCGCAACGACCTTCTTGGGCTTGTGTTTTGGCTGTTCGCCTTCCGGCTTAACTGGAGCGGCTGCCGGCGGCTGAGCCGGGGCGGCAGGTTCCACTTTGGCCGGCGCCGGTTCAGGCGCGGCCGGCTTGGCCGGTGCAGCAGGCTTCGCGGCAGCGCTTTTCTGCAGGTCGGCTAAAGTTTTATCTTTCATCTCCAGGAGCTGCTTCAGTTCCTGCACCTGCTTTTCCAGCAATGCGACCCTGTCGTTTGCTTCCTTGATCGCCTTCTCGCGCGCCGTCACTTCCTCCTGTAGCGCACCGACCTTTTCCTGAGCAGCTCCCTTGGCTGCGGCTGCACCCTTACTTTCGGCAGCGGCACCGGCTTTTTCGGGGGCAGTTTCGCCCTTGGAAAGCTTCACTACATCGCGCGGTCCGGTAGCGGGGGCTGTTCCCTTATCTTCCGCCGGAGCGGTAATCTTGCCGCCGGCTGCCTGACGCGGAGCCTCTTCCTTGGCCGGTGCAGACTCGGCCACAGCAGACGCTAGCTTGTTGCGGTAGGCATTCCAGTCGGCCGTTTGAACACGGATTTCCTTGGCTGCATCCTGCTGGCTGATCGCCTGCAATTCCTCCACGGTAGGCTGGCGTATGATCTGGCCAACCTTGAGGCGATTCATGTTGCCGCCGGTAAAGGCGTCCTGGTTGGCACGATAGACCCCCACCAGCATCTGCTCGAGGCTGATCCCTTCCACCTGCGGCATCTGGCTGGCAATGCCGTGCAAGGTGTCGCCACGCTGGGTGACATGCGCTTCGCCTGTGGCAGGTTCACGCCCTTGATCCGCGCCGGCAGCCGCCTTCTGCATGGCTGCGCTCTTGCGCGACTTGCCTTTTTTCTCAGACTTCGCGCCGGACGTCGGCTTGTCTATAGTCGATGCGGCTTGCTCCTGTGCCACGGGTGCGGCTACAGCAGCTGCCGCAGGCTGATCGCCAAATCCCGGGGGGTCGAGCAGTGCCGTATATTCGCGCAACAAGCTGCCGGACGCCCATTCCACCTGCACCAGCATATCCAGGAAAGGGTCGTTGATGGATTGTGGGGAGGTGATTTTGAGCACCGGCATGCCGTCCGGCCTTTTGGACAACTCAACGCGCACGGCACTCAGGGTGGATGCGCGCTCAAGGCCCTGCTCGGCATAGGCGCTGCTCGGCGCGATGCGCGCCGACAGGGAGGATAGCTCGTCCTTGGTTGCGGAGAGCAGTTCGATCTCGGCATTCAGCGGTTGACCCAGGCCGGATATCACGGTCAGCTTACCCAAGCCGGCGGCGCTCGCAGCAAACGGCATGAGCGCGAGGCAGACGGCTATCGTGACCCGTTTTATTCTGGAGTTATGCACTATCCCACCCTTGATCCACTGTTGGCATTTATTATTAAACTAACATCATATAGTTAGAGTTGCAAGCTCATATTGCACATTACATTTTCGGCCTATCCTGCCCCTACTCCACGTGCTAGTTTTGCACCAGTATCCTCAGCATGCGGCGTAGCGGCTCGGCAGCTCCCCACAGCAACTGGTCGCCTACCGTGAAGGCGGACAGATACTCGCCACCCATGCTCATCTTGCGCAGCCGGCCGACCGGGACGGCAAGCGTGCCGGTCACGGCAGCTGGGGTAAGCTCATTCATGCTGGCTTCGCGCTGATTCGGCACCACCTTCACCCAATCGTTGGCGGAGGCAATGATTGCATTGATATCGTCCAGCGGCACATTTTTCTTGAGCTTGATGGTCAACGCCTGGCTGTGGCAGCGCATGGCGCCGATGCGCACGCACAAGCCGTCGATAGCCACCGGGTTGGCCTCGCGCCCGAGTATCTTGTTGGTTTCGGCCTGGCCCTTCCATTCCTCCTTGCTCTGGCCGTTGCCGAGATCCTTGTCTATCCACGGGATCAGGCTGCCGGCCAGGGGAACGCCAAAATGCGCGGTGGGAAAGCCGTCATCGCGCAGGGTGCCGGCCACTTCGCGGTCGATGTCGAGTATCGCCGAAGCCGGATCAGCCAGGAAATGCTGCGCCACGCGGTGCGCCTCGCCCATCTGCTTGAGCAACTCGCGCATGTTCTGCGCACCGGCGCCGCTGGCGGCCTGATAGGTCATGGCGGTCGCCCATTCCACCAGATTCTCGCGGAACAGCCCGCCCAGCGCCATCAGCATCAGCGACACCGTGCAGTTGCCGCCGACGTAGTTTTTCACGCCCTGATCCAGCGCCTGCTGAATGACGCCATGGTTGACAGGATCGAGGATGATGACGGCATCCTGTTCCATGCGCAGCGTGGAAGCCGCGTCTATCCAGTAGCCATGCCAGCCGGCGGCGCGCAGCTGCGGGAAGATTTCGGTGGTGTAGTCGCCGCCCTGGCAGGAGATGATGGCATCCATGGCCTTGAGTTCCGCGATGTTCCTGGCATCCTTCAGCGGCGGCACATCGCGGCCCACGCTGGGACCGGTTCCGCCGATTTGCGAAGTGGTGAAAAACACCGGCTCGATCACGTCGAAATCGCGCTCTTCAACCATACGCTGCATCAGCACCGAACCCACCATGCCACGCCAACCGATAAAACCAACTCTCAACATGATCTTTCCTTGATCCTTACAAAGCGGCGACGACCGCGTCGCCCATTTCGCTGCACTTCACTTTCTTCGTGCCTTCCGTATAAATATCGCCGGTACGGTAGCCCTGCGCCAGTGCTTTCTTCACGGCGTTTTCAATGCGCACGGCATGCGCTTCGTCGTTGAAAGTGTAGCGCAGCATCATCGCCGCCGACAGGATGGTGGCCAGCGGGTTGGCAATGTCCTGACCGGCGATGTCCGGCGCGGAGCCGTGGCTGGGTTCGTACATGCCCTTGTTGTTGGCGTCCAGCGAGGCCGATGGCAGCATGCCGATGGAACCGGTCAGCATGGAAGCTTCATCCGACAGAATGTCGCCGAAAATATTGCCCGTCACCATCACATCGAACTGCTTGGGGTTGCGCACCAGTTGCATCGCTGCGTTGTCCACGTACATGTGGGAAAGCTCGACCTCGGGGTAATTCCCGGAGAGCTCTGTCATCACCTGGCGCCACAACTCGGTGGTTTCCAGCACGTTGGCCTTGTCCACCGAACACACCTTTTTGTTGCGCTTCATGGCGATGCCGAAGGCGACATGGCCGATGCGTTTGATTTCCGACTCGCAATAGCGCATGGTGTTGATGCCCTCGCGCTCGCCATTGGCCAGCGTGCTGATGCCGCGCGGCTGGCCGAAGTAGATGTCGCCGGTGAGTTCGCGCACGATCATGATGTCCAGCCCCGCCACCACTTCCGGCTTGAGGGTGGAGGCGGCGGCCAGTTCCGGGTACAGCAACGCCGGACGCAGGTTGGCGAACAGGTTGAGTTCCTTGCGGATGCGCAGCAGGCCGCGCTCCGGACGCATGTCGCGCGGCAGCGTATCGTACTGCCAGCCGCCCACCGCACCCAGCAATACGGCATCGGCAGCCTGCACCAGCTTTAGCGTGGCAGCCGGCAGCGGATCGCCCGCCGCGTCATAGCCGGCACCGCCGATGGGTGCTTGTTCCATTTCCAGGCCGATGTTGAGCGCGTGCAACACCTTGACGGCTTGCGCGACAATTTCAGGGCCGATGCCGTCACCCGGCAATACTGCGATTTTCATGCCACTCTTCCAGATTCAGTTAGTTAAACAGCCAAGGCTGCGCCGCACGGTGCTTTGCCTCGAATTCCTTGATTTTGTCCACATGCCGCAAGGTCAGGCCGATGTCGTCGAAGCCGTTGAGCAGGCAGTATTTGCGATGCGCGTCCACATCGAAGCCGAACGATAGTCCGGATGGCGTGGTAATGGCCTGTTTTTCCAGATCGATCGCCAGCTTGTAGCCGGGCTGGGCTTCAACCTCACGGAACAACTGGTCGACGATCGCAGCATCCATGCGTATCGGCAAAATACCGTTCTTGAAGCAGTTGTTGAAAAAAATGTCGGCGAAACTGGGCGCGATGATGGTGCGGAAGCCGTAATCCAGCAATGCCCAAGGCGCGTGCTCGCGGCTGGAGCCGCAGCCGAAGTTGGCGCGCGCCAGCAGCACGCTTGCCCCCTGGTAGCGCGGCTGGTTCAGCACGAAATCCGGGTTCAGCGGGCGCTTGCTGTTGTCCATGCCCGGCTCGCCATGGTCGAGGTAGCGCCACTCGTCGAAGGCGTTCGGGCCGAAGCCACTGCGCTTGATGGACTTGAGGAACTGCTTGGGGATGATGGCGTCGGTATCGACATTGGCACGATCCAGCGGCGCTACCAGCCCGTCTAGTTGGGTAAACGGCTGCATTTATTTGGTCGACTTCTGCACGGCCTCGCCCGCTTTTTCCAGGTCCTTGCCCATGCCCTGCACGGTATTGCAACCGGCCAGCACCACGGCACAAGCCAGCACAACCAATGCGATAATTTTATTCATAATTTCCCCGTTTGAATTAAACAAATTGCCTGACATCGACAAAATGCCCGGCGATCGCCGCTGCTGCGGCCATTTCCGGGCTGACCAGGTGCGTGCGCCCGCCCTGCCCCTGCCGCCCTTCGAAGTTGCGGTTGGAGGTAGCAGCGCAACGCTCACCCGGCTCCAACCTGTCCGCATTCATCGCCAGGCACATGGAACAACCCGGATCGCGCCATTCGAAGCCGGCGTCCTTGAATATCCTGTCCAACCCTTCGGCCTCGGCCTGCGCCTTGACCAGGCCGGAGCCCGGCACCACCATCGCCAGCTTGACGTTGGCTGCCACACGCTTGCCCTTGACCACAGCTGCAGCCACGCGCAAGTCTTCAATGCGGGAGTTGGTGCAGGAGCCGATGAATACCTTGTCGATCTTGATTTCATTGATCGGCGTATTGGCGACCAAGCCCATGTATTGCAGGGCGCGTTCCCAATCGCCGCGCTGCACTTCGTTTCTGGCCTGTGCCAGGTCAGGCACCCGGCCATCGACGCCCACCACCATTTCCGGCGAAGTACCCCAGGTCACTTGCGGCTCGATGGCTGTTGCATCCAGCTTCACCACGGCATCGAATGCTGCGCCCTCATCACTCGCCAGCGTCCGCCAATAACTCACGGCTTTATCCCAGTTTTCACCCTTGGGTGCGTAGGGGCGGCCTTGCAGATAATTGATGGTGGTGTCGTCCGCTGCCACCATGCCAGCGCGCGCGCCGGCTTCTATCGCCATATTGCACAGCGTCATGCGGCCTTCCATGGAGAGTGCGCGGATGGCCGGCCCGGCAAACTCGATGGCATAGCCCGTGCCGCCGGCGGTACCGATCTGGCCGATCACCGCCAGCGCGATGTCCTTGGCGGTTACGCCTTTCTGTAATTGCCCCTCCACCAATACCTGCATGGCCTTGGATTTCTTGGCGACCAGGCATTGCGTGGCGAGCACATGCTCAACCTCGGAAGTGCCGATGCCATGCGCCAATGCGGCAAACGCGCCGTGCGTGCTGGTGTGCGAATCGCCGCACACCACGGTCATGCCGGGCAACGTCGCGCCCTGCTCCGGGCCGATAACATGCACGATGCCCTGACGCAGGTCGTTCATCCTGAATTCGGTGATGCCGTACTCGGCACAGTTCTGGTCCAGCGTTTCCACCTGCAGGCGCGAGATCGGGTCGGCGATGCCATGACTGCGGTCTGTGGTCGGCACGTTGTGGTCTGGTACGGCGAGGATGCTGGCCACGCGCCACGGCTTGCGCTGCGCCAGGCGCAGCCCTTCGAACGCCTGCGGGCTGGTCACCTCGTGCACCAGATGGCGATCGATGTAGATCAGAGCGGTGCCGTCGGCTTCCTCATGCACCACATGGGATGCCCACAGTTTGTCGTATAGCGTTTTTGCGGTCATATCAAGCTTGTATCTTTCAATCGCGGAAATTGCCGAATTTCAGCGGAAAATCCGTGACGGATTTTTTCACATGCGCAATGGTGTCCTGCAACAGGTCGCGCTTGGCGCCATTGACACGCACGGTATCGCCCTGAATGCTGGCCTGCACCTTGAGGCCGGAGTCCTTGATGAGCTTCACGATGCGCTTGGCAAGATCGCTGTCGATGCCATCGCGGATTTTCATTTCCTGCTTGACCTTGTTGCCGGACACCTTCTGCACATCCTGCTGGTCGAGGCGCTTGCTGCTGTCGGGCTCCTTCTTTTCCAGCGCCGGAAAAAGAATGTCCTTGATCTGGTCGAGCTGGAAATCGGAATCGCCGTGCAGCGTGATCAGCTTGTCCTTTTCGTTCAGCTCGACATTGGCCGAGGTTCCCTTGAAATCGTAGCGATTGGTGATTTGCCGCCCGGCAACATCGATCGCGTTCTTCAGTGCAATCATATCGGCTTCGGAAGTGATATCAAATGATGGCATGTTAAATCTCCAAACAATCTATCGGCGCAGCCCAGATAGGCGTGAGCGCGCAGACAGTACGCATTAGTACGGCAAGCGCGAACAACAACGCAGAGGCAAGCAGGCACTATTCAAAATGGCAAACGTAATCCAGCATCTCGGTAGTTTCGATATCGAAGCTGGAGTTGCCGGGGACGGTAAATTTGTCGCCGGCCTTGTAGGTTTTCCACGCATCTTCGCCCTTCAGCCGCACCTTGCACGCACCCAGATTGATTTCCATCACTTCCGGCGAAGCGGTGTTGAAGGTGAGGGTGCTGGGGAAAATCACGCCTATGGTCTTGCGCGTGCCGTTCGGCAGCAACAGGGTGTGGCTGACGCACTTGCCGTCGAAATAAACGTTGGCTTTCTTCTTGACGCTGACATTATCGAACTGGGCCATGTTTTATCCTTTTCTGTTACGTAAATTGGCCGCAATGCGCATGCGCAGTGCGTTGAGTTTGATGAAGCCGCCCGCGTCCTTCTGGTCGTAGGCGCCGGCATCGTCCTCGAAAGTGGCGATGGTCGGGTCGAACAGCGAATCGGTCTTGCTGCCGCGGCCGACCACGATGACATTACCCTTGTACAGCTTGACGCGCACGAAGCCGTTGACGCTGTGCTGCGTGTGGTCGATCAGCGTCTGCAGCGCCACGCGCTCCGGGCTCCACCAGTAGCCGTTGTAGATCAGGCTGGCGTAGCGTGGCATGAGGTCGTCCTTCAAATGGGCGACTTCGCGATCCAGCGTGAGCGATTCGATGGCACGGTGGGCGCGCAACATGGTGGTGCCGCCCGGCGTTTCGTAGCAGCCGCGCGACTTCATGCCGACGTAGCGGTTTTCCACCAGGTCGAGGCGGCCGATGCCGTGCTTGCCGCCGAGACGGTTCAACTCGGCCAGCAGTTCGTGCGGGGCCATCTTCCTGCCATTCAGGGCAATGGGATCGCCGTTGGCGTATTCGATGTCCAGGTATTCTGCCGCATCCGGCGCTTTTTCCGGCGACACCGTCCAGCGCCACATGGATTCTTCGGCCTCGGCTGCCGGGTCTTCCAGATGGCGGCCTTCGTAGGAAATGTGCAACAGGTTGGCATCCATGGAATAAGGACTGCCGCCCTGCTTGTGCTTCATGTCCACCGGGATGCCGTGCTTTTCGGCATAAGCCATGAGCTTTTCGCGCGAGAGCAGATCCCACTCGCGCCACGGAGCGATAACCTTGATGTTGGGATTGAGCGCGTAGGCACCCAGTTCGAAACGCACCTGATCGTTGCCCTTGCCGGTAGCGCCGTGAGAAATGGCGTCGGCTTTCGTTTCGCGCGCGATCTCGATCAAACGCTTGGCGATCAGCGGCCGCGCAATGGAAGTGCCGAGCAGGTATTCGCCTTCATACACCGTATTGGCGCGGAACATCGGGAACACGAAATCGCGCACGAATTCCTCGCGCAGGTCGTCGATGTAGATTTCCTTCACGCCGAACTTCTTGGCCTTGTCGCGCGCTGGCTCCAGTTCTTCGCCCTGGCCGATATCGGCGGTGAAGGTCACTACCTCGCACTGGTACTCATCCGTCAGCCACTTGAGAATGACCGAGGTATCCAGACCGCCGGAATAGGCGAGCACGACTTTTTTGATATCGCTCATAGCCTTACTTTTCCTAACAATAAATATTCCATCAGGGCCTCAGGTACGAGGGCGGTTTTGGCTGCGGCCGCCGCTAACGCGGCTTAACTTGCTACGCAAGTTAGCCTGCTCCGAAACAGGCTGCACATGACCAACCCTAGTTCTGGATGCGCCCCAACAATAAGTATTCCATTAGCGCTTTTTGCGTGTGCAGCCTGTTTTCCGCCTCATCCCACACCACGCTTTGCGGGCCATCAATCACCTCGGCCGCCACTTCTTCGCCGCGATGGGCCGGCAGACAGTGCATGAACACTGCATCATTGGCTGCCACACGCATCATGTCGGCATCCACCTGCCAGTCGGCGAAGTCGCGCATGCGTTCTTCATTCTCGGCCTCGAAGCCCATGCTGGTCCACACGTCGGTAGTCACCAGGTCGGCTCCGCGCGCGGCCTCCATCGGGTCGGCGAATTCTTCGTAATGGTCATGTCCATACAGCCCGGCGCGCTCCGGCTCCACCTCGTAACCAGGCGGGGTAGAGACGTGCACGTTGAAATCCAGCACTTCCGCCGCCTGCAACCAGGTGTTGCAGACGTTGTTGGAGTCGCCGATCCACGCCACGGTCTTGCCCTGGATGGGGCCGCGCTGCTCGATGAAGGTGTAGATGTCGGCCAGTATCTGGCACGGGTGGTATTCGTTGGTCAGGCCGTTGATCACCGGCACACGCGAATGCGAGGCAAAACGCTCGATGATCTCCTGCTCGAAGGTGCGGATCATGACCATATCCGACATGCGCGAGATCACCTGCGCCGCGTCTTCCACCGGTTCGCCGCGCCCCAGTTGCGAGTCGCGCGTGTTGAGGTAAATCGCCGAGCCGCCCAACTGCTGCATGCCGGCCTCGAACGACAAGCGCGTGCGCGTGCTGGCCTTTTCGAAAATCATCACCAGCGTACGGTCGCTGAGCGGCCAGTACTGCTGGTAGGATTTGAACTGCTGCTTGATCCAGCGTGTGCGCTCGAACAGGTAGTCCAGCTCCTCGCGCGTCAAATCCTTGAATTGCAGGTAATGTTTGACCGTCATGATGGGCCGCCCAGGAATTTCCTGACCAGCGGCGCCAGCGCATCAACCAGTTGCTGCGCCTCATCCTGCTGCATGACCAGCGGCGGCAGCAACCGGATGACATTGTCGGCAGTGACGTTGATCAGCAGCCCGGCTTCCAGCGCCAGCTTCACCAGATCGCCGCAGGGACGGTCAAGCTCGACGCCTATCATCAGCCCGGCATTGCGCATTTTCACCACGCCGGCCACGCCTTGCAATTGCGCCTCTAAACCTGTGCGGATGAAGTTGCCCAGGCTCTCGGCATGCTCGCACAAACCATCGTCTGCGATGGTTTGCAGCGTCACCAGCGCCGCCACGCAGGCCAGCGGATTGCCGCCGAAAGTGGAGCCGTGCTTGCCCGGAGTGAACACCTCTGCTGCCGCACCACGCGCCAGGCAGGCGCCTATGGGCACACCCGACCCCAGCCCCTTGGCCAGAGTCACCACGTCCGGGTGGATACCGGTGTGCTGGAAGGAAAACCAGGCGCCGGTGCGGCCGATGCCGCTTTGCACTTCGTCCAGCATCAGCAACCAGCCTTGCGCATCGCAAATCTCGCGCAAGCCGCTCAAATAGCCCGCTGCGTCACGCGGAATATTGATGCCACCTTCGCCCTGGATCGGCTCCACCAGCACCGCGACCACATTGGGGTTGTGCGCAGCGACATGCCGCACCGCATCGAGATCGTCAAACGGCACGCGCACAAAGCCCGGCACCAGCGGCTCGAAGCCGGCCTGCACCTTGCGGCTGCCGGTGGCCGAAAGCGTTGCCAGAGTACGGCCGTGAAAGGCCTTGTCCATCACCACGATGGCCGGATTTTCGATGTCTTTTTGGTGTCCGTACAGGCGCGCGAGCTTGATCGCGGCTTCGTTGGCCTCGCAGCCGGAGTTGCAGAAAAACGCCCTATCCATGCCGGAAAGCTCGCACAGGCGGTCGGCCAGGCGGCTCTGCTCGGCGATCTCGTAGATGTTGGAGACGTGGATCATGCGGCCGGCCTGCTCGCAAATGGCCTGCGTCAGCCGCGGATGTGCATGGCCGAGACCGTTCACCGCCACCCCGGCCAGCGCATCCAGATAGCGCTTGTCCTTGGTATCCCACAACCAGACGCCTTCGCCCTTGACGAAGGTGACCGGCTGCCTGCCATAGGTGGTCATCAGGTGTTGCGACATCTTACTTTTCCATCCGATTCCAGCAAATAAAACGCACACGGCGGCTTGCGCCGCCGTGTGCAGCTTTTTGTATCAAGCCTTACAGGCCGAATGCAGCCCGGTGGGACAAGCCGCCGGCCATGAAGAACAGCAGCGGGATGGACAGCATCATGTTGGTGCGGGAAGCCAGCATCGCCACGCGGCGCGCCTTGGCTTTTTCGTCGTCAGTGGCAGGCTTCATGCCAAGTATCTTCTGCTGGTTGGGCCAGATCAGCACCCAGACATTGAACAGCATGATGGTGCCCAGCCAGGCGCCGATGCCGATGCCGGCAAAAGCCGGCTGCAAGGTGAAGGCCGCCATGAAATCAGAGCCCAGCAGCGCAGCGCCAGCCAGCCAGGTCGCCACGGCCGCCCAGCGGAACCACAGCAGCGCGCGCGGCGCAACGTGTTTGGTGATGCCGGCCGCAGTGCCGTCAGCAGCAGCGTCCTTCAGTGCCGGCATCTGCACCAGATTGAAGTAGTAGAGCAGGCCAATCCAGGTAATGCCTGCGAGAAAATGTGCCCAACGGGCCAATGCGGGGACGTAATCCATGGTCACACTCCTGCCAGAATGAAGTTTTTGACGAATACGTACAACACGACCGTAAGAATCAGCCCGGAGACTATCGTCCCCAGTATCGAGTCCAATGGGTTTTTCATTTATGCCACTCCTTGTGCCAACGAAGCGCTAAGGCTATCGCAAAACGTCCGCTTAGGCAAGAAAAGTGAGGTTGGCAAAGGCATTAACCATACTTCCACCCAGGAAAATTATGGATAAAAACATCTTGAAAAAAACTGCCGTTCGGGCAAAATGGCGTGCTTTGTTTTGGGGCTGAGCCAAACGGCTCGATAATGCTCTTCGCGTAACATTACTGCGCGTTCTGTCGGAGCGCCCTCATCAAGATGTCTAACCTAGCCAAAATCACGCCACTGCAGCACCCATTCCGTCCCCAACTGCCGGTTTCCTGGTACGTGGACCCGCAGATTTACGAACTCGAACAGCGCGTGTTGTTCCCTCATGCACCGTCCTATATCGGCCACGAGTTGATGGCGCCGAATGCGGGAGACTACTTCTCGCTGGAATGGATGAACCATGCCAAGGCGCTGATCCGCAATCAGCATGACATCGCACTGGTGAGCAACATCTGTCGCCACCGCCAGGCGCTGATGCTGAAAGGCAAGGGCAATGCGCAAAACATCGTCTGCCCGCTGCATCGCTGGACTTACGACATGGAAGGCCGGCTGATGGGCGCGCCGCATTTCCCGGAGAACCCCTGCCTCAATCTGTCCAAAACGCCGCTACAGAACTGGAACGGCCTGCTGTTCGAGAGCCCGCGCAGCGTAGCGGGCGACCTGAACAAATTGGGATTTCTCAAGGATTTCGATTTTTCCGGCCACGTGCTCGACCGCGTGATGATCGACGAGTACCACTGCAACTGGAAGACCTTCATCGAAGTCTATCTGGAGGATTATCACGTTGAGCCGTTACATCCCGGCCTGGGAAACTTCGTCGACTGCGACGAGCTCAAATGGGAATTCGGCGAGTGGTACAGCGTGCAATCGGTCGGCATCAACCAGGGACTGAGCCGGGCCGGCTCGGAAGTCTATCGCAAATGGCAACAGCAGGTGCTGGGCTACGCAAACGGCAAGCAGCCAAAACAAGGCGCCATCTGGCTGGTGTATTACCCGTTCCTGATGCTGGAGTGGTACCCGCACGTGCTGGTGGTGTCCAACATCATCCCGCGCGGCCCGACCGCCTGCACCAATGTGGTGGAGTTCTACTATCCTGAGGACATCGCGCTGTTCGAGCGCGAATTCGTCGAAGCCGAGCAGGCGGCGTACAAGGAAACCGCCATCGAAGACGAAGACATCTGCCAGCGCATGCAGGATGGGCGCCAGGCCTTGTTCGATCAAGGCATAGACGAATACGGCCCTTACCAGAGCCCGATGGAAGACGGCATGGAGCATTTCCACCGCTGGGTCAGGGCGCAACTGGAACCGCACCTATAGCCGCCACCATGGCCGCCGCCACTACTTTGCGTCTCTCATGAAAACGACCAGCTACGGCAGCCTGTGGATGCTCGTTGCCGGTCTTTTTTTCGCCATCATGGGCGTCTGCGTCAAGCTGGGTGCGGCACGCTACTCCTCCGCCGAGTTGGTGTTCTACCGCTCGCTGTTCGGCTTTCTGACCATACTCGCCATCCTGCTGATCAGCCGCAAGACCTTTGCAACACCCCTGTGGAAAGCGCACCTGTCGCGCGGCATCTCCGGCTTTGTTGCGCTGATGCTGTTTTTCTATGCCATCACCGCCTTGCCACTCGCCACCGCCATCACCCTCAACTATACCGCACCACTGTTTCTGGCGGCTTTCACCACGCTGCTGTTGCGCGAACCGATCAAGCCGCTGCTGCTGGGGGCGATAGTGCTGGGGTTCCTCGGTATCGCGTTGCTGCTCAGCCCCACCCTGCACCGGGAAGAGCTGCTGGCCGGCATGCTCGGTCTGGCTTCCGGGCTCATTGCGGGGTTTGCCTACCTGCAAGTATCGCAGTTGGGCAGGATGGGCGAACCGGAGTGGCGCACCGTGTTCTATTTCACACTGGTGTGCACGCTGGGCAGCGGACTGTGGATGCTGGCGCAGGATTTTCACCAGGTCGCGCTGGCCGACCTGCCGTTGCTGGTTGGCATGGGTGCTTCCGCCACCCTGGCGCAACTCGCCATGACGCGCGCCTACCGCAAGGGTGATCCATTGGTGGCGGGCAGCATGGCTTACAGCACCGTCGTGCTGGCCAGCCTGTTCGGCATCGCGCTTTGGGGGGAGACGCTTTCCATGGAAAGCTGGCTGGGCATTGTGCTCATTATTCTGAGCGGAGTCATCAGCGTGCGTTTCGGGCCGTCAGCGTTGCCTGTGCGCATTTGATTCTGCGCCCAATGTGGCCTAGACTTAAACTGTAAAAATATAGGGAACAACCTCAATGATCACGCTCAAGAACGAGCCGCAAAATGTTGTCATCGCCGCCGTGCTGGGCGAATTCAATCTGGCCGATTTCAAGGAATTCGAGGAACACGCCCAGTACGTGCTCAAATTCAAGGGCAAAGCCAAGCTGCTGCTGGATCTACGCGACATGCTGGGCTTCACGCTGGACGTCGCCTGGCAGGAGATACGCTTCACGCGCCAACATCCCACTGATTTTGACAAGATCGCCGTGGTCACCGACGACCAGTGGCTAACCTGGAGTGCATGGCTGTCGCGCATTTTCACCGAGGCCAATGTACAGGTGTTCGACGATTACGATGCCGCGCTGGCCTGGATTTCCGCTTAACGGCATTACAACAGGAGAAACATCATGTTCAGCCTGCATAAATCGCATCTTTCCCTGATGCTGTTCATCGCCGGACTGCAAGCCTTCAGCGCCCAGGCCATTAACTGCCCGGCGCCTTCCGATACCGGCGGCGGCTGGGTGCCGCCGGTATGCGTGCAGGCGCAGCCGGCATGCCCGGACTGTGGCGTGGTGGAAGCAGTCAACGTGGTCGAGACAGACGAGGCCTCCGGCCTGGGTGCGGCCGCCGGCGCGGTGGCCGGGGGCGTGCTTGGCCATCAGGTCGGCAAGGGCAAGGGCAAAACCCTGGCCACCATCATCGGCGCTGTAGGCGGCGGCGTGGGCGGCCATTATGCGGAAAAAATGCTGCGCAAGAAAACGCGCTGGGATGTCATCGTCAGGCTGGACGACGGCTCCCACAAGACCGTCAGTTACGAGACGGAACCGGAATTCCGCAGCGGCGACAAGGTGAAGGTCGTGGGCGGCGCGTTAGTGCGCAATTAGGCGCTTTTGCACAGCCTGCTCGCAGACCTCGTCCTGGTTTTGCACTTCGCCTACGTGCTGTTCGTGCTGGGCGGTTTTGCGCTGATCTGGGCCGGTTATTTTTTCGGCTGGGGCTGGGTGCGCAGCCTGCGTTTCCGCATCCTGCACTTGGCCGCCATCGGCTTCGTTGCCTTGGAATCCTGGATCGGCGCCATTTGCCCGCTCACCCTATGGGAAGACCTGCTGCGCCGCGAAGCCACACAGGCCAGCTTCATGCAGCGCTGGGTGCACCGCCTGCTGTTCTACGATCTGCCGGAATGGGTGTTCACCCTGGGCTATAGCGGCTTCCTGCTGCTGGTGGCAGCCACTTTTTTTCTGCTGCCACCACGGCCACGACAATTGCGTTAGAAACTCAAAGCGCCACGCCGAATTTCTTCAGCAGCCACAGCATCAGAAAATAGCCGGCAACGGTCGCCAGCGCGGCGCCCGCCAGGCTCGCCCAGAACCCCCATCCCGCCCGCAGCAGTTGCGGCAGCGCAATAAACAGGATCAGCGAGGGCAGCACCAGCCAGAAAATGCCGTAGGACAGCGCTGCCACCTTTTGCGTGTCGCCGGTATCGACATAAAGCCAGACGAAGGCAATGAGGGAAACCAGCGGCAGCGAGGCCAGCAACGCGCCGGCTGCCGTGCTGCGTTTGGCCAGCTCGGAAATGGCGACCAGCAGCATGGCGGAGACCAGCAGCTTGAGGGCGGGATAGAGCATCTGGATCAGAATTCGATCAAGGCTCGATCAGGCCGCAGCGCACGGCGATCAGCGTCAGCTCGGACTGGTTGGTGGCGCCCAGCTTCTGCTTGATGTTGTAAAGATGGGTGCCGACGGTGCGCGGAGACAGGCACAGCGTATCGGCGATCTCGTTGGTGCTCTTGCCCTTGGCCAGCGCGATGAACACCTCGAACTCGCGCCCGGACAGCAGATCGACCGGGTTCTTGTCGCCGGAATACTGCTGGATCGCCATCTGCTGCGCGATGTTCGCTTCCAGGTAGCGCTTGCGCGCGGCCACGGTGCGGATCGCCTGGATCAGTTCCTCCGCCGCGCTGCGCTTGGTCAGGTAGCCGAGCGCGCCGGCGTTCAACACCCGCTTCGGATGCACCGAATCCTCGTGCGCCGACAGCACCAGGATACGCGCCTGGCTGTCCTTGGCCAGGATGCGCTCGATGGCCTCCATGCCGCCGATACCGGGCATGGTGATGTCCATCACCACCACGTCGGGGTGATGCTCGCCATACAGGCGCACGGCCGACTCGCCATTCTCCGCCTCGGCCACCACCTTGATGTCGGCAGCCGCTTCCAGCAACAATTTGAACCCCATGCGCACCACCGCATGGTCATCCACCAGCATGACGTTGATGGTGCCGCTCATGCCGTCTTCCCCAACGGAATCGTTACACTGATGCATACGCCGGCACCCGGCGCAGAATCGACCGCGAAACGGCCATTGAGCGCCTGCACCCGCTCGCGCATGCCGAGCAGGCCGAAATGCCGCGTTTGATCCACTTCGCAAACGTTCATGCCGACTCCATTGTCTTTAACTTGTAAACAGACCTCGCCGCTCGCACTTCGTTCCAGAGCTATGCTGATTTCCCCGGCCTGGGCATAGCGCAGGGTATTGGTCACGGCCTCCTGCACGATGCGATAGAGGTTGATGTTGAGCGCCTCGCCGAGGTCGTCGAGTTTACCCGAAAACTCCAGGCTGAATCGCATGTCGGGATGCTGTGCCTGCCACGTCGCCACGATATCGGAGAGCGTCTCGGCGAGGCCGAGATTGTCCAGCGCGCCGGGACGCAACTGGCGGATGATGTTGTGCATGCCGTCGTAGATATGGTTGGCGGCAGCGACGATGGTCTGCGCGCCGGCCTCCACTTCCGGCAGTTTTTCCTTCGCCTTGGCGCCTATGGCCACGGCGAAGGTTTTGATGGCGGTAACGTATTGCCCCAGCTCGTCGTGCAGTTCGCGCGCCAGGCTGCGGCGCTCCTCCTCGATGTGGCGCTGGATGATCTGCGTCAGCTTGCGGTTTTCTTCCAGCTTGCGCTCGGCTTCCTGCGCCAGCATGCGTTCGGTGATGTCGCGCATGCTGCATATCTCGCCGATCACGGAGCCGTCATGCGGATCGATCAGCGGCGCGGCGGAAAGGGAAACATCGATCAGCCGGCCGTCGCGCGTGACGCGCTGGGTATCATAGTTTTCGATGCGGCGGCGCGCGCCGATCGCCTGCAGGTTCTGCGTCAACTCGTCCTCGCGTCCAGGCGGCGTGAGCAGCGCCGCGGAGCGGCCGATGATGTCCGCCGCCGGGTAGCCGAACAGCTGTTCCGCCGCCGGGTTCCAGGCCGAGATGTTGCCGGAAAGGTCGTGGATCATGATGGCGTCGCCCGTCTGCCGGACGATCAGCGCCAGCCGCCGGTTCTCCTCGGTGCTGTTCTCCAGCGATTGCGCCATGCGGTTGAAGCTCTGCCCGATCTGGCTGAATTCCGGCAGATTGAATTCCGGCAGGCGCGCCGCCAGGTTGCCCTGCTCCATTTCCCGGATGGCGGAAAGGATGCTGTTGACCGGCTGCAGCGCGCGCCCCAGCATCCAGTACACCAGCCCGTTCATCAGCACGAAAAAGCCGAAGGCGATCCACAGCAGATTGCGCACGCCGCCCCACGCCTCGCGAATGGCGCCGCCGGGGTTGGCGTTCACCACCAATGTGCCGTAACGGATACGGCGCATCACCGCTTCCGGCTCCGGCCCCACCAGCTTGGCGAACCATTGCGGCGGGTTCTCGCCGGGCTTGAAAGTCGAGGGCGGCGATGCGTACAGCAGGTGGTTGCTGCCGTCATACAGCAGAATATCCACGCTGCGCACATGCCCCAGCGATTGCAGAAAGCCCTGCAGCAACACATGCGTCGCCCCCAGCTCGGGGTTGCGAAAGGAGCTGACGATCACCGTATCCAGCAACTGGGTGGTGACGCGCGTCGCCGCCTCCACGCCCTCCTTGATCGAGATGCGCGTCTGGCTGATCACCACCCATCCCGCCACCAGCATCCCGGCGAGCAACAGGGCCGTAATCAGCAGATTAAGGCGAAAACGCAGGCTCATGCCATTTCCTTCATAAATGGTCCAGTGGGCTTACCACACCCTTGCCGCCCTTGTTAAGGACATGAGTGTAAATCATGGTGGTGGAAACGTCCGAATGGCCGAGCAGTTCCTGCACCGTACGGATATCGTAGCCGCTTTCCAGCAAGTGCGTGGCGAAAGAATGGCGCAAGGTGTGCGTCGTCGCCGGTTTTGCAATGCCCGCCATGGCGACAGCTTTTTTGATTGCCCGCTGCAGCGCCTGCTCGTGGGTATGATGGCGCCTGCGGATACCGCTGCGCGGATCAACGGAATACTCGCGTGCCGGGAACACCCAGAACCAGCCCCACTCCTTGCCGCCGTTCGGATATTTCATTTCCAGCGCATTCGGCAAATATACGCCTGGCTGCTCCTGCGTCCGGTCAGCCTCGAAAAGCGTCCGCACCCTATGCAAATGACTCTGCAACGGCTCAACCAGAATTTCCGGCAGCATGGTCACGCGATCCTTGCCGCCCTTGCCGTCACGCACCACAATTTCACGCCGGGACAAATCCACATCCTTTACCCGCAAACGGCAACACTCCATCAGCCGCATGCCGGTGCCATAGAGCAAGCGCACCATCAAATCGTGCGTCCCCTCCAGTTGCGCCAGCAATCGCTCGACCTCGGCACGATTGAGCACCACGGGCAAGCGTCGCGGCTTTTTGGCGCGGAGGATATTGTCCATCCATGGCAAATCAATCCCCAGCACCTCGCGATAAAGAAACAACAACGCCGAAAGCGCCTGATTCTGAGTCGCCGCCGCCACATTGCGGCTTGTTGCCAGATCGCTAAGAAACGCCTCTACCTCTCCTGCCCCCATATCCTTCGGATGACGCTTGCCATGGAAGAAAATGAAGCGTTTAATCCAGTCTACATAAGACCGCTCGGTGCGCAGACTGTAATGCGCAAACCGCAACCGTTCCCGCACCTGGTCAAGCAGTTTAGGCGGCGTTTTTGCCCCTGACGTATTTTGTGGAGGTTGCGCCATGTTTACAAAAAAAGTAACTTACGAAACATCATGTTAGTTTACCAACGCCGAGATTAGACGGCAACCACGACCAGATTAGATTTCATTTTTGAAACCGAATATACGTTCATCGGGATAGGCCGCGGCGCAGTGGATTTCAGTTGTGTAGGTGGTATCACAAACCGCCCTGCTTTATGAACGATATGGCTTTGTGATAGCGTGCGAAGCGCTGTTCGCACTGCCGCATAAAGCGAACTTTGATGCGGACAAGTCGAACTAACGCTTCGTGGCCTTAAATAAAATCGTCACAGATTTGTTTGGAAGGGAGCTGGTTATGCACGCTTTGCCATTCTTGCCACACTCAAGCCGCATCCTCTCCCGTTGAACCCTTCATTAGAGCGGACATGCGCATGCGAGAAAAGCGATATCAAGTAAGCGTTAGCAAAGCGCATGCCGCTCAATTCAAACGTTAGAGCGTATGAGATATTTAATATTTCCAATTTTGTTTTTTGTTGGGGTGGCCCACGCGGGAGATTTTTCAGCTCGTGCCAAGGCCGGAAAACTGGCTTTGTCCAGTCCAGAGGGGCAGCAATATGAAGCGTCTTGGGGTTCAGTTATGCAAACCACTTTGCCAGCTTGCATTCCTCTTGGTTCAACATCACCTGCCAATCTAGGCAAGTTCACTTTTGTTGCTGATGTTTCGCCCTCCGGCTTGGTTTCTTCTGTTGAGGTTGAGCCAAGCACGGCGGTATCTCGCTGTTTTGCTCTTCACTTCAGCGGCGCACATCTGCCCCCACCACCGGCATCATCAAAGGCCGACGCTCTGTTTCCAATTGCAGATGAAATAGAGGTCGTGCCATGAAATTACGCTCTAACCCTGCGCTCAAGCGGGACGCGTCAAAAGCGGCGCGCCCCTTAGCTCCACGTTAGGGTAAATGCAGCCATTTTCGGAGTAAAATTAAACCGTTCGCGTGAATTGAGCAGGAGAGAAACATGAATTTCACCATAGAACAGGAACAAGAATCAGACGGGCGTTGGTTAGCGGAAGTCTTGGAGTTGCCGGGTGTCCTTGCTTACGGCTCTACTTCGCTGGAAGCTGTGTCCAAGGCTGAGGTTCTCGCCCTTCGCGTAATTGCTGAACGGCTTGAGCATAGCGAGAGCCGTCCTTTCTCCATAAACATTTCCATTCCGATTGTGGCATGAGCCAATGGCCGTCGGTCAAAGCCAAGCGCCTTCTCGCTGCGCTGCTACGGCTCGGCTGGCAAGTTAAGCGGCAATCCGGTTCGCACAAAACACTTGCCCGTAATGGCTGGCCCGATTTTGTTTTCGCTTTCCATGATGGCGACGAAATCGGCCCCAAAATGCTGGCGCGTATTGCAAAGCACACGGGGCTATCCCCAAACGACCTGTAACCCTGCGCTCAAGCGGAACATCATGGGAAAATTGGCATCGTTACTCATCGAGCAAGAGCAGCCATGAGGGAAAAACTCGCCGAACTGCGCGCCACCCTTCTGGCCCTGAAAAGGGCGAGCGTGTTCAAGAAAGCGCTGGCAGCAGAAGCGGCGCTGATGGCGGCTCTGGTACTGATCGAGGAAATGGTGGAGGAAATCGAGAAACTGAAAAGCGGGCAAGGCGGCGCGGACAGATAAAGCTGTTGTGGGGTATCATATTACTCGTCATGCAAGCGGGGCGCGCCGGAAGTGCGCCCACTCATCAGGACGTTAAAGACATGCCTAAACCCAGCATAAAGATTTGGTTCCGCCACCTTGGCATCTCGGTGCTCGGGTTTATCGTCATGCCAGCGACAATCTTTGTCGCGCTGGCTTGGATACCCGGTGCTCAAATGGCCGGATTGACGTTCGGGGCCTATTACTACAGCATCTCCTATTACCTGTTCGGAGATTTGCTGGGGCTTTTTCGAGAAGCGCTCGCGCCGCTCCCGCAGAAGTCGGTAGAGACTGTTGCAGTATTCGGTTGCTGGCTATTGGTATGCATCGTCATAGCTTCGCTTCAGTCTGCCGTTGCCTGGTTCAGGGCCAAGCGCGCGTTGCAAAGCGGGCGCGCCGATCAACCCGAACATTAGTCTGCCGCTTGTTTTGGCAGGAGACGAAACGTATACCTGGCCGATGCGCCGAGCCGCTTGGTTACTCCGAAAGCCCCTGCTTTAAACGGTTTCTTCCCCACATAAAATTGTGTTTTGACCCTCATTCGGGTTACGATCAAGGTTTTGAAATTCTGGCAATCACTGAATGAATCCAACTCTTGCAACAGTCACAAATCGTATCCGAGAACGTAGCGTCGACAGCCGACAGGCTTATTTAAAACGGCTTGATGCCATGGCCAAGCGCCCGGCAGGCGTTGATCGCATGGGATGCGCCAACGTAGCCCATTCGTTTGCCGCCATGCCGGCCAACGACAAACTCAAGGTGGTCAAAGAGCACGCGCTCAACATAGGCATCATCACGGCGTACAACGACATGCTGTCCGCTCATGCGCCGTATCAGAGCTACCCCGACATCATCAAGGCCGAAGCGCGCAAGCAGGGCGCCACGGCACAGGTGGCAGGCGGCGTGCCCGCCATGTGCGACGGCATCACCCAGGGCATGCCCGGCATGGAACTGAGCCTGTTCAGCCGCGACGTCATTGCCATGTCCACGGCAGTGGCGCTGAGCCACGACGTGTTTGATGCCGCATTGATGCTGGGCGTGTGCGACAAGATTGTTCCCGGCTTGCTCATCGGCGCGTTGCATTTCGGGCATCTGCCTACGGTATTCGTGCCGGCGGGGCCGATGACGACGGGCCTGGCCAACAGCGAAAAATCGCACATGCGCGTGCTGGCGGCGGAAGGCAAAGTGGGGCGCAAGGAACTGCTGGAAACCGAATCCAAGGCCTACCACGGGCAGGGCACCTGCACTTTTTACGGTACCGCCAACAGCAACCAGATGTTGCTTGAAGCCATGGGATTGCAAGTCCCGGGTTCGGCTTTCATCAATCCCGGCACCGGCATCCGCGAGGAGCTCACGCGCGAGGCAGTGCGCAGCGTTTTGGGCATCGTCAAAAGCAAGGCTTTTTCCCCCATCGGGCAAGTGATCGACGAGCGCTGCATCGTCAACGCCATGGTGGCACTGCTGGCCACGGGCGGTTCCACCAACCACCTGATCCATTGGGTTGCAGTAGCGCGTGCCGCGGGTATTTCGATCAGCTGGGATGATTTCTGCACGCTGTCCGACGTGGTGCCGCTCATCGCGCGCGTCTATCCGAACGGCGAAGCCGACGTCAACGCATTCCAGGATGCGGGCGGCCCGGGGTATGTCATCCGTGAACTGCTGGATGCCGGTTTGATGCATGGGGATGTGCTGACCGTTCGCCCGCAAGGCTTGCGCGAGTTCACCCGCATCCCGGAGCTCGACGGAGCAACCCTGGTCTGGCGCGATACTGGCCCATCGAAAGACGATGCGGTGGTGCGCCCGGTAGCTGATCCATTCAGTTCAAACGGCGGCGTCAAGGTATTGCGCGGCAATCTGGGACGCAGCGTGATCAAGATCTCCGCGGTGCCCACCGACCTGCACGTCATCGAGGCGCCGGCCAGAGTGTTCGATTCACAAGAGGCGCTGCTCGCGGCCTTTGCCAACAACGATCTCAACTGCAACGTGGTTTGCGTGGTGCGCTGGCAAGGCCCCAAGGCCAACGGCATGCCGGAGCTGCACAAGCTTACGCCGCCCCTCAAAGCGCTGCAGAGCAAAGGCTTTGACGTGGCGCTGGTGACCGATGGTCGCATGAGCGGCGCCTCGGGCAAAATCCCGGCGGCCATCCACGTCTCGCCGGAAGCCGCAGCAGGCGGCCCGCTGGCCAAGGTGCGTGACGGCGATATTATCCGGCTGGATGCGCTGACCGGGCGGCTGGAGGCTTTGGTTGATCCCGAAGTGTGGGACGCCAGAGAACTGATTGAAATGCCGCAGGCCTTGCACGATGCCAACGCCATGGGCATAGGACGTGACCTATTCGCCGGCATGCGCCGCAACGCGCTGACGGCCGAGGAAGGGGCTTGTACGTGGCTATGACGGAAAAACTCACCTCCCTGCAGGTGATGCAGGACGCGCCGGTGATCCCCGTGATCGTGCTCAATGATGTGGCGCACGCTGTGCCGATGGCCAAGGCATTGGTCGCCGGCGGCATCCGCATGCTGGAAATCACCATGCGCACCTCTGCAGCGTTGGCCTGCATGCGCGCCATTGCCGCAGAAGTCCCGCAAGCGGTGGTGGGTGCAGGCACCATACGCAGCGCCGCTGATGCGCAGGCTGCCGCGCAGGCCGGCGCACGCTTTGCCGTCAGCCCCGGCTATACCCAGGCTGTAGGGCGGGCGTGCCGCGAACTCGGCTTGCCTTTGCTGCCGGGCGTGGCAACCGGCAGCGAAATCATGATGGCGCAGGAAGACGGCTACACCGAACTCAAGTTCTTTCCCGCCATGCAGGCTGGCGGTCCGGCCTTGCTCAAGGCCTGGGCAGGCCCGTTTACCGACATCAAATTCTGCCCTACCGGCGGCATTTCACTGGAAAATGCCCCGCAGCTGCTGGCGCTTCCCAATGTGGTGTGCGTCGGCGGTTCCTGGCTGGTGACGGCGCAGGATCTGGCCAAGGGCGACTGGTCGCAGATCACCACGCTGGCGAGCCAGGCTTGCGCATTAAGCCGCTGAATTAACGGGCTCGGGATAACCCGAGCATGGTTGGGAGGGATGCTGCTTGGCGGTTACCGGATTCAACCACTACAACCTGCGCGCACCGCGTGAACTGCTGGACCAACTCAAGGCGTTTTACTGCGATGTGGTCGGCCTGACGCAAGGCGAGCGCCCGTCTTTCAGAAGCTTCGGCTATTGGCTCTATGCCGGCGGCCACGATGTGCTTCATCTGTCCGAGGCCGCACCGGACGAAATACGGGCAACCCAGGTTGCCACCACGTTCGATCACGCCGCCTTTACCTGCACCGAGCCCGCCGCCATGGAAGCAAAGCTGCTGCAACACCAGATTCAATATCAAACGCGGTTGGTGGCGCAGACCGGAACGAAACAGATATTTTTTCAAGACCCTGCCGGCAATGGCGTCGAATTGAATTTCCCGGCAGATATCACCTAAGCCTCAAACGGGATGCTGCGTGCTGGCTTACCGCTTGCGCGGCGGCAATATTCTGGCGAAGGACATGCCGATGCGCAAAGCGGTCAATGCCGCGCCGGTCAGCCTGCCGACCGCGACATACTTGCGCAGGTAGAATGCGGCTGCCAGCCCGGCGCTCAGCGCAATTGCGGGATGAGAACGGATGCCGCGCGCCACTGCACAAACCTTGTCTAAAATAGCCGCCGGCCGCTCCAGGCGGCGAAACAACTCACTCGCTTCGGCGCGCTGCTGCGCCGCCCGCTGAATCAGGCCGGCGCGCCGCTCTGCCAATTGCTGCAAGCGGCTCATTCGCGCGACGCCAGCTCGGCGCGATCCTTGCCCAACTCGGCAAGGCTGGCGGAGAACAGTCTGGGCTTATGTCTGGCTTGCCGGCGCAAGCAAAAGCCGCAGATCAGGGCCATGCCCAGATAAATTGCCGCGACTGCCGCAATCGCCATCAGGCGATGGCTATCCCAAAAGGCGGCGACCAGCAGCGTGGTCAGCAGCAAAATGCTCATGCCCAGAAAAAACAAGGCCAGCAGCCCGTAAAGCAGCATTTTCGTGAGGCGCAGCCGCTCCTCCTCGATTTCCGTGACGAGTATCTCCAGACGCGTCTGGACTATGCCCAGCAATGTGCCAAGCAATGTCCTGACGGAGGACAGCAGGCCCGTGCTTTGCGTCATGACCTGAATACGCCTAGTCGCGGCGTGAGGCCAGGTAACCGATGATGAAGCCGATTCCGCCGGCGATGATGACCGATTGCCAGGGATTGTCATGCACGTAGTCGTCGGTGGCACGGGCGGCTTGCTTGGCCTTGTCGACCACGATCTCCTCCGCTGCGACCAGTTTGTCCTTGGCATTCGCCAGGCGCGACGTCAGCGCGGCGCGCAGCTCGGCCACTTTTTCCCCGGTCTGTCCGGCAGTGGCGCTCAATATCGCCTCCGCATCTGCGACTACTGCTTTGAAATCAGAAACCAGTTTTTCGTTGTTTGTGTTGGCGGCATTCATGATGTGATTCCTCATGCTGATTGATAAAAGGCCAAAACTGCCTATGTGTCTACAAAAGTACGCTGTTTGGCGCGATAAATCAATCCCATGCTTCCATCCGGCGGCATTTCAAAAAAGTGGTTGACAATGAAACGCGTCAGTAACAAAGTAGTGATTATTGGTAAGTGTGTCCAAAATATATCGGGCATGCAAAAGCAACAATGGAGGGTCTGCCATGATTAACACCGTCTCTGTCAGTGGGTTGAGCAGCGCTCAAGATGCGCAATCCACAACGTTAAAGCGCTTGAGTTCGGGTTCGCGCATTAACTCCGCGAAGGATGACGCCGCCGGCTTGGCTGTCGCCGTGGCCTTGGCCTCGCAATTGGGCGGCACCAGCCAGGCCATCAGAAACATTTCCGACGGTTTATCCCTGACCGATACCGCAGCAGGTGCTGCCGGCCAGGTGACCGATACGCTGCAGCGCATGCGTGAACTGACTGTGCAAGCCGCCAATGGAACCAATAGCGCCAGCGATTTACAGAACATACAGGGGGAAATCAACCAGCTTGGGCAAAGCATCAACCAGATCGCCGGCAACACGGAATTTAACGGCCAGAAACTTCTGGATGGCAGTTTCGGCGGTCAGCAGCTTCAAACTGGCCCGAACCCGGGCAATACGCAGACAGTGGCCTTGGGCAATGTTTCTTCCCAGGCGCTGGGAATTGCCAATCTCGATGTCACTTCCCAGGCTAACGCCGCCAGTGCGCTTAATTCACTGGACAACGCCATCAACAGCGTGAATGCGCTGCAAACCAGCATTGGGGCGACGCAGGCAGGCTTGACTTCTTCCTTGGCCAATTTGAGCAACACGTACGAAAATCTGGCTGCCGCCAGAAGCCGCATCAATGACACCGATTATGCAAAAGAGTCGGCAAATCTGGCCAGGAACAATGTGCAAACCCAATCTGCGACGCGAGCTCTGTCCGTCTATAATGCAACCCAGAGCAATGTCCTGAACCTGATCAATAAAGTCTGAGGATAGTTTCTTCTAAGGAGCAGAAAAATGGCCGCCAATTCCGTAACCTCCAGCACCAATGCCCCACCCCTGCGCCCGCAATTGCAGGCGGATCAGGCAAAGCCGGATGAACAGGCAAGGAAAGCCGAGCAAGCCAGGCAAGAAGAGAAAGCGAAACAGACCAAGCAGGCCAAGCAACCTGAGCAGGATAACAAGACGCAACCTGTGGTAAACACCCAGGGCCAGACTACCGGCAAGGTTGTCAACATCACTGCCTGAGCAGGTAGCGCTAACCCGAATACAACCTAACCAGTTGTAGCGGTTTAGATTAAGGAAGAATCCAGCATGGACGTTTTGTCGGTAGCATCACCACCCAGTGCCACCGCCAACCGCGGCAGTGCCGGCGGCACGCCGGGTTTCGTCAACACAGCCCCCACCTCGCCTGCCCCTGCTGCGCCGACTGCAGCCGTTTCAACCTCGGCTGATGCTCAAGGGAGCCCCTCTGCTGAACACATTGCGCAAGCAGTCAAGCAGGTGAACAACAGATTTGCGCAACAGGGCCAAAATCTTTACGGCACCGTCGACAAAGACAAGATCAGCGGAGTCTTTGTGTTCAAGATCATGGTCAAGGGAACCGATGAGGTAATACGCCAGTTGCCGCCAAAGGAAATCGTGGCGTTTGCCCAATCCCTTGAGCAGCCGCAGGGATTGCGTGGGCTGCTGATACAGGCAACCTCCTGAGCGCAGCGGCCAACAGCAAGTTGCCCGCCAGCAAGACAACCCTACCCCCCGAATATCTGCCGCCATAGAGCGCGCACCGCCACGCGCTGGTCGGCGTAAAGCCCGCTAGCTACGCGCGCTTTGGCTTCCTCCTGCAAACGCAGGGCGTGCTGGGCGCGACGCAACTGCCGGTAGGCATCCGCCGCCGAGTTCGCTACCGTGGCAGGCAGCAGACCGATCTCCGCCACTTGATGCAGCAACGCAATGTTGCCGACATTGCCGACCAGCGACGGGTGCTGCGCGGCATACGCCAGCACCAGATACTGCACCGAAAACTCGACATCCACCAAGCCGCCGGGGTCGTGTTTGAGATCGAACAACCCGCTGTTATTGGGATGCCCATCGCGCATTTTCTGGCGCATGGCGATGACTTCTTCGCGCAGCTTTTCCGGGTTCCGCGGCTGTCGCAATACCTCCTGCCGCAATTGTTCAAACGCCTCGCCTATCACCCTGTCGCCGGCGCAGAAACGCGCCCGCGTCAAGGCCTGATGCTCCCATGTCCATGCCTTGGTTTTCTGGTACTCGGCAAAAGCTTGGAACGAACTCACCAGCAGGCCGCTGGCGCCATCCGGCCGCAGCCGCAAATCGGTCTCGTACAGCAGGCCCGCCGGCGTCAGGCTGTTGAGCCAGGCGCTGATGCGCTGGCCGAAGCGGGCATAGACCTCGCCAGCCTCCGGCGCATCGTCGCCATACAAGAACACGAGATCAAGATCGGACGCGTAGCCCAGTTCCTTGCCGCCCAGCTTGCCGTAGCCGATGACGGCGAAGCGTGGCTGCTCGCGGTGATGTCCACGCAGGCCCGGCCAGGCATGGCGCAGCACGGCATCCAGCACCATATCCGCTAGTGCGCTCAGGTAATCGGACAGCGTTTCCAGCGACAACACGCCGGCGATATCCTGCGCAGCAAAGTGAAACACCTGCGCATGCTTGAAATGGCGCAGGATATCCATTTTGCGCTCCACGTCCTCCCCTGCCTCCTGCAACCGGCGTTCCAGATCCGTCCCCAGCGCAGAAAAATCCGGCGCGGCATACAAGCTGTCCGTGTCGAGCAGTTCGTCCAGCAACATCGGATGCCGCGTCAGGTAGGATGCCAGCCACGGGCTGGCGCTCGCCAGGCGCGCCACCAGCGTCAATGCCTGCGGGTACTCCGTCAGCAGCGCCAGATAGCTTGCCCGGCGGCAGATGTTTTCCAACAGGTCGAACACGCGCAGCAGCGTCGCATCGGGGTTGTCGAAGCCGGCGGCCACTTCGACGATGAGCGGCGCCAGCATATCGAATCGCTGCCGGCTGCCGGCTGGCAGTTGGCGGTATTTCGTGCCTGCGCGCAGTCGTCTGATGCGTTCCAGAGTCGCTGCCGGATCACGGTAGCCCAATTCCCCCAGCCTGGCCTCGGCTTCGCCATCAGGCAGCGCGCCCTGCCACAGCGGGGCCAGTATATGCTCGCCCTCATCCGCCGCTGCGGGCGCGGAGAACACCTCCTCGAACAGGCGCTGCACGTGGGCACGATGCACAGCCAGCGCCGCAGCGAAGGCTACCCAATCGGCGAAATTCATGCCCGCCGCGATGCGCGCACGGTTGTCGTCGTCCGTCGGCAGCGTCTGGGTCTGCGCATCCTGCAAATATTGCAGCCGGTGTTCCAGGTTGCGCAGGAACACGTAGGCGGCCTGCAGCTGCGCAACCGCATCGCGCGGCAACAAGCCTTTTTTGTCCAGCAGCGCCAGTATCTGCTGCGTAGGGCGAACTTGCAGCGAGATGTCCTGCCCGCCGCGGATGAGCTGGAACACCTGGGCGATAAACTCGATTTCGCGTATCCCGCCGGGCCCGAGCTTGATGTTGTCCTGCATCTCGCGCCTGGCCACTTCGCGCTGGATTTGCACCTTGAGTTCGCGCATCGAGCCGAACGCGCCGTAATCGAGGTACTTGCGGAACACGAAGGGCTTGAGCAGTGCCTGCAATTCCTCCCCCGGCCCGGCAATCACGCGCCCCTTGATCCAGGCATAGCGCTCCCATTCACGCCCCTGCGTCTGGTAATACTCCTCCAGCATGGCGAAGCTGCCGACCAGCGGTCCGGAGTCGCCATAGGGCCGCAGCCGCATGTCGACGCGAAACACGAAGCCATCGGCGGTGACTTCTCCGATAGCCGCGATCAGCTTCTTGCCCAGGCGGGTGAAATATTCGTGATTGCTGAGCGGTTTCTCGCCGTCGGTTTCGCCGTCCTCGGCGTAAGCAAAGATGAGATCAATATCGGAGGAAACATTGAGTTCGCATCCGCCCAGCTTGCCCATGCCGACGACTATCATCTGCTGCTGCGCGCCGCCTTCAGCCATGGGGTCGCCGTATAGCTGGCGCTGCCAGCACGCAAGATGCCGCAGGGCGAAACTGACCGCCGTTTCGGCCAGTGCGGTGCAGGTTGCCATCACTTCGTCCAGACCGGCCAGACCGTTGAGGTCGCGCACCATCAGGCGCAGCATGACCTGCTTGCGCAGCAGGCGCAGGACGCGCTTCAGCGTGGCTTCGTCGGCAATCTCGGAAGCGCTGAGAAACGCCTGCATCGCCGCTGCGCTCCAAGGCTCGCGCAGATCCCGCAGCAACGGCTCAAGCAGGGCGGGATCGGCATCCAGCAGCCGGTCTGTAAACGGGCTGCAGAAGCGCGCACGCTCCAGCAGTTGGCTGTCGGGGTGGTGAGGTATCTCGGACATAAAATGACGCGCTGGCCGGTGCCGAAAACACCTAGCCCAGCAGGCGGTTCAACATTTTGCTCAGCACGACGAAATCGATCGGCTTCGTCAGATAATCCGTAAAACCCGCCCGCCTGCCGCGTTCGATATCGTTCCCTGCCGCGTTTGCAGTCAGCGCCACGACAGGAATGTGGCGGGTTTTTTCCGATTGCCGGAGTTTTTCCAGCGCCTCGTATCCCGACATCCCCGGCAGGGTGATATCCATCAGGATGAGGTCCGGCACCATGGATTCAGCCATTGCAATGCCGATTTCAGCGGTTGGCGCCTGCAGGAATTCCAGATGGCCAAGGCGGTGGATCATGGCTTCCACCAGCTTGAGGTTGACGATGCTGTCCTCGACGTAGAGCACTTTTTTTCTGAAGGGGGTCGGCTCGGCCGCCAAGAGCTGTGGTTTTTCCGGTTCCTGCCGGGCTTTCCGACGAACTCTGCCTAAGGGGAGTTTGATCCAGAACGTGGTACCAACGCCGGGCGTGCTGACGACGCCAACCTCCCCGCCCATCGCCTCCACCAATCGCTTGGTGATGGCAAGGCCGATACCGGTACCTTCGATACCGCTGTTGTCCAGGCCGAGGCGTTCAAAGGGTTTGAACAGGGATGCTAGCTTTTCTGCGGCGATGCCGGCCCCGGTGTCGGCAATCATGACGACGGCATACCCGCCAGCGCATTCGGCCTTGATGGTTACGCTGCCACCGCGCCGATTGTATTTGATGGCATTGGACAGCACATTCAACAATACCTGCTTCAAGCGCACACTGTCGGCCGAGATATGGGTGGGTGCATTGTCTTGTTGTGTCCAAGCCAGTTCCACCGCCATTTTTTCGGCCATGGGCGCCATCAGTTTCATGCAATTGTCCACTACCTCAGCGATGTCGACATCCTCCAGGGTGATCTCGAGTTTGCCGGACTCGATTCTGGCAAGATCGAGAACGTCGTTGACCACTTCCAGCAGATGCTGGCCGCCCTTGTGAATTTCCATGACAAAATCGCGCTGCGACGGATTCAGTGGCCCCTCCGCATCGGATTCCAGCAGATAGGAGAAGCCGATGACCGCGTTCAAAGGGGTACGGAGCTCATGGCTCATGTTGGACAAAAACTCCGATTTCGCCTTGCTTGCCTGCTCCGCTTGATCCTTCGCTTGCGTCAGCTGGTCGATCAGTTCGGCGTTTTGAAAGCGCAGGCTGACCGACTGCCGCAGGGTACGGCTCGCGTTGCGAGCGGCGAACAGCATGACCGGGGCGTAACAGATGCCCATCAGACCAATGCCCTGATAGGCGCTGGTGCCATGGGAAAACAGGAACCAGCTGAAAGGCAGCATCACCAGGGAAATGAACGCCATTGCGGAAGGCCAGTGCGCACCATAGGTGATGACGCTCCCCATGGTTATCCCCAATATCAGCACAATGATGAATATTTGCAGGGTGGGGTTGGTGAAATCAAAAAACAGGATTCCGCCGCTAGTCCACAGGATGGCACCCAAGATGGCGCAAAACGTGAAGTACTTGCCCCAGGTAGCGCTATCGGCATGATCCGTAGCGGTATTCGAATAGCGTTTGTAGAGCACGTAACGCAGAAGAAAGGTGCCATTGATGGCGGCATACCACGCCAGCAGCAGCGTCCGCGGTTGCGAGCCCCACAGCAACAGCAGCGTCAGGGCGGCGACACCGCTACTGGCGGCCACTCCAGCAAGGCTGTAGGAATATGCAACACGAATGCACTCGGCATCGACTTTTGCATTCAAATGATTGAGGGCGTTTGTCATAAGGAATCGGCACGGTCTGGTGATGCGCAAACCTCTATGCTCTGTACAACTGCACCATACAATACATCATAACCCATCGTGTAGATGTGGTGGGGTTGGCAATGCTTAGCGCAGGATAAGTCGGATAGACTTGGAGCAGGAACAGCAAGCTTGCTATCATGATCGCTTTGCCGCACATGACCCTCAAATTCAGGAGGAAAGCGCTATATGAGTTCCATCGAATCCGTCCTCACCGAAATACGCGTTTTTGAACCCGCCGCAGCATTCAGGCAAAATGCGGCCGTTTCCGGGATGGAGGCGTATCGCGCGCTTTGCCAAGAAGCGGAAAGTGATTACAACGGATTCTGGGCCAGGCTGGCGCGCGAAAACATCCTCTGGCGCAAGCCGTTCACGCAGGTGCTGGATGAATCCCAAGCCCCCTTCTTCCGCTGGTTCTACGACGGCGAACTGAACGTTTCCTACAATTGCCTGGATCGCCATCTCGCCACCCAGGGCGACAAAACCGCCATCATCTTCGAAGCCGACGATGGTGCGGTGAGCAAGGTTTCCTACCGCCAGTTGCATGCCCGCGTGTGCCGCTTTGCCAATGCGCTGAAGCAGCTCGGCGTAAAAACCGGTGAGCGCGTGGTGATCTACCTGCCGATGAGCGTCGAAGCCATCGTCGCCATGCAAGCCTGCGCGCGCATCGGCGCCATCCACTCGGTGGTGTTCGGTGGCTTTTCTGCCAAGAGTTTGCACGAAAGAATCACCGACATCGGCGCCAAGCTGATCATCACCGCCGACGAAGGCATGCGCGGCGGCCGCGCCATCGCACTGAAATCCGCGGTAGACGAAGCGCTGACCATGGGCGGCTGCGACGGCGTGGAAAAGGTGGTGGTTTACCGGCGCAGCGGCGGCAACGTCGCCTGGGACGCCGCGCGCGATTGCTGGTGGCACGAGCTGGAAAGCAGCGCAAGCGAGCAGTGCGAACCCGCCTGGATCAATGCCGAACACCCGTTGTTCGTGCTCTACACTTCCGGCTCCACCGGCAAGCCCAAGGGCGTGCAGCATTCCTCCGCCGGCTACCTGCTGGGCACGATCTTGAGCATCAAATGGGTGTTCGATTACAAGCCCACGGATGTGTTCTGGTGTACCGCCGACGTGGGCTGGATCACCGGCCACAGTTACGTCGCCTACGGCCCGCTGGCGCTGGGCGCAACGCAGGTGATTTTCGAAGGCATCCCGACCTGGCCGGACGCCGGGCGCTTCTGGCAGATGATAGAAAAACACCGGGTCACCACTTTCTACACCGCGCCGACCGCGATCCGCTCGCTCATCAAGCTGGGCGGCGACCTGCCTAAGCAATACGACCTCTCCAGCCTGCGCCTGCTCGGCACTGTGGGCGAGCCGATCAACCCGGAAGCGTGGATGTGGTATCACCAGGTGGTCGGACAACAACGCTGCCCCATCGTCGACACCTGGTGGCAGACCGAAACCGGCTCACACATGATCGCGCCATTACCCGGCGCAGTCGCGACCAAGCCCGGCTCCTGCACCCTGCCCTTGCCCGGCATCATGGCCGACATCGTGCATGAGGATGGCGCCCCGGTGGATGGCACCGGCGGCGGCCTGCTGGTCATCAAAAAGCCGTTCCCTTCGCTGCTGCGCACCATCTGGGGCGACCCGGAGCGCTTCCGGCGCGGCTACTTCCCGCAAGACCTTCACGGCTATTACCTGGCCGGCGATTCCGCGCGCCGGGACGATGCCGGCTATTACTGGATCATGGGGCGCATCGACGATGTACTCAATGTTTCCGGCCATAGACTCGGCACCATGGAAATCGAATCGGCGCTGGCCGCCAACCCGCTGGTGGCGGAAGCCGCCGTGGTCGGCAAACCGCACGACATCAAGGGCGAGTCCATCGTCGCTTACGTGGTGCTGAAAGGAATACGCCCGGAAGGCGAAGATGCCAAGAAAATCGTCGCCCAGTTGCGCGACTGGGTAAGCAAGGAAATCGGGCCGATCGCCAAGCCCGACGAAATCCGCTTCGGCGACAACCTGCCCAAAACGCGCTCCGGCAAAATCATGCGCCGTTTGCTGCGCTCGCTGGCCAAGGGCGAGGAAATCACCTCGGATATTTCCACGCTTGATAACCCTGCAATACTGGAACAATTGAAGCAAGCGATTTCCTGAGCAGGAAAACTTTATCCGGGGCGCGTTGACCAATAGCACAGTGAGGTAAAATGCGCATTGTGTGCATGCCTCTATCTGGCTGCGAATTGGTACCTCATGGTTAAAAAATCCCTGGTCTGGCTCTATGGCGCCTCCACTGCCCTGCTGTGGCTGGGCATCATCGTGCTTGCCGGCTCGGTGCTGTCGCTGCGTTATTACCTGCTGCCGCACGTCAAGGACTACAAGGACAGAATCGCCGTCGAGGCCAGCCAGCTGGCGGGTCGGCACATTACCATCGGCGACATCGAGGCCAACTGGGACGGTCTGTCGCCCCATCTGGAGTTGTACAAGGTCGACGTCTTCGACCAGCAGGGCCAGCCGGCACTGCATCTCGACCATGTCGAAACTTCGCTGTCCTGGCTCAGCCTGCCGCTGCTGGAACCGCGGCTGTCCAAGCTGGTGATACACCAGCCTGACCTGCTGATCCGGCGCGCCGTGGACGGCAATATATTCGTCGCCGGCATTTCCATCAGCGAACCGGGCGAATCCGATCTTCCGAACTGGCTGCTGCGCCAATCCAGCATCTCGGTGGACGACGCCACCGTCGTCTGGCAAGACGATCTGCGGCACGCGGCACCACTGGCGCTGAACAAGCTCAGTCTGCAAATTTCCACTCCGCCGTGGGAAGGGCTGCTCGGCCACCACCGCTTCGGATTGCGCGCCACGCCATCGGCCGGCGCCTCCACGCCGATAGACGTGCGCGGCAACGTATGGGGCAGCAATGTTGACCGGCCGGAAGCATGGCGCGGCACCCTCTACGCCAAACTGGAAGGCACCGACATCGCCGCCTGGCGCGCCTGGCTGGATTACCCGTTCGATTTGACGCAGGGATTCGGCGCGACGCAGTTCTGGCTGGACTTCACCAAGGGGCAGGCGGAACAGGTAACGGCAGATGTGGTGCTCGCCAATGTGCGTACACGCTTCGGCAAAGGCATGCCGGAAACCGGGTTGCAAAACCTCTCCGGACGGCTATCCTGGCATAGACTGGCCGATGGCAATGAACTGCAGGGGGAACGCCTGCAGTTTGCCACGGCAAATGGCTTCAGCATGAAAAATGGTTCAGCGCGCGTCGCCATCCGTGAACAGGCTGGAAAGGAAACGCTGGAGGGGCGGGCTGCTCTGGATGAGATCGACCTCGAACCCTTTGCCGCTTTCGCCGAACATCTGCCGCTGGGCAAACAGTTACAGAAAACCCTGGCTGATCTCGCGCCCAAAGGCAGATTGCAGCAGGTCGAATTCAGTTGGCAAGGCGACCGCGATGCAGCGCGGGAATACAGTATCCACGGCCACTTCGCCGATCTCGGCATCGGCTCCGTGCAGAACTATCCCGCATTCTCCGGGCTGAGCGGCGCGCTGGACGCCACCGAGAAGGGTGGCGCCCTCAGCATCGACGCGCGCAACACCCAGCTCGACCTGAAGGGCGCACTGCGCTGGCCGATTCCCGCCGACCGCCTGACCGGCAAAGTCACCTGGCAGAACAGCAATGGCGTGGTGAATGTGAAAGTCAGCAAGCTTGCCATTGCCAACCAGCATATGAGCGGCAACCTCGACGCCGATTATCGCTATGACGGGAAAAAAGGCGGCTACCTGGACCTGAACGGAAAATTCGGCAACGCCAACGGCAAGTACGCCCGTTTCTATTACCCCACGGTGCTCAGCAAGGAAACGCTGGAATGGCTGGATAGCTCGGTCCTCAATGTCCACGCCGAAGACATCAATATTGTCATCAAGGGCTATCTGGATGATTTCCCCTACCCCAACAACACCAATGGGGAGTTCAAGATCAGCGCCAGATTCACCGATGGTGTGCTGGATTATGCCGACGGCTGGCCGAAAATCGAGGGCATGCGCCTCAACATGCTGTTCCACGGCGACCGCATGGATATGGACATCGATCAGGGGCACATCTACGGCGGCCACATTCTCAAGGCCAAGGTCGCCATCCCGTCGCTCGAGGCCGATCATCCGGTGGTGGAAATCCAGGGCGAGATGCAAGCACCTGCGGCCGATGCGCTCAAGTTCGTCAACACCAGCCCGGTCATCGAGACCATAGACCATTTCACCGACCACATGCAGGCCAGCGGCAGCGGCAAAGTGCTGCTCGAACTGCACGTCCCGATCGAGAACCCGGAGGCCACGCGCGTCAAGGGCTCCTACCTGGTGAGCAACGGTACCGTCGTCGATCCCGACCTGCCGTCACTCGACCACGTCAACGGCAAGCTGGAGTTCACCGAATCCTCGCTGCGGGCGCAGAACGTCAGCGCCAACATCTACGGCGGGCCCGGAAAGTTCAGCCTGGAAACCGGCAAGGACGGGCTGCTCAAGGTCACGGCACGCGGCAAGATAGGCGAAGCCGGCATACGCCAGATCGCCAATCATCCGCTCGCGCAGAAAGTGCACGGCGCCGCCGACTGGAGCGGCGAAGTCAACCTGCGCAATCGCCTGACGACCATAGACGTGCGTTCCCAACTGGCGGGACTTTCTGTCGCCCTGCCGCCGCCTTTCGGCAAGAACGCAACGGAGAGCGTACCGTTCCGCTTCGAACGCCGCCAGCAAACCGATAAACAGGAGCTGATGAGCATCACCTACGGCAATGCCGCCAGCGCCAGGCTGCTGCGCGTGGAACGCAACGGTGCATTGACGCTGGAACGTGGCGCCATCGGCCTGGGCGGTGCGACAGCGGAATTGCCGGCGCAACGCGGCATCGTCGTCAACGGCAAGCTCGCCAATCTGGACTGGGAGCAATGGAGCAGCCTGCTGCCGAAGCCGGAGGAAACAAAGGGCAATGGCAGCGCGGAACTGAGCGCGCTCAACCTCAACGTCGGCGCGCTGGATATATTCGGCCGCCGCATCAACGACCTGAGCCTTTCAGCCAAAGCCGTCAGCGACGGCTGGCAAGCCACTGTGCAAAGCCGGGAGGCCTCCGGCGACCTGCAGTGGCAGGGTCAGGGCAATGGCAATATTTTTGCACGCCTGAAATCGCTGACATTCCCCGACGCGGCGCCAGCCAAACTGAGCGAGCCCAAATTGAGTGCGGCAGCGGAACAGGCCCCCGCCGACAACTACCCAGCGCTAGACATCGTTGCCGAGCATTTCGAGGCCAACCAGAAAACATTCGGCCGCCTCGAATTGCTGGCCAACCAGCAAGGTGGGGACTGGAGCATCGAAAAACTGAAGGTCAGCAATCCGGACAGCACGCTCAACATGAACGGCGAATGGCGTAACTGGAGGCGCCATCCCAACACCAGGCTCAACCTGACCTGGGAGGTCGGCGATGTGGGCAAGACGCTGGATCGCTTTGGTTACCCGGGCACCATCAAGGGTGGCAGCGGCACTTTGAGCGGGCAGCTCAGATGGCCAGGGAGTCCGCACGAATTCAGCCTCGCCAGTTTGAGCGGCAATTTGCAGCTGGACACAGGCAAAGGGCAGTTTCTCAAAATTCAGCCCGGGGTGGGGCGGCTGCTGGGCATACTCAGCCTGCAAAGCCTGCCGCGCAGACTGTTGTTCGATTTCCGCGATGTGTTCAGCGATGGTTTCGGCTTCAACAAGATCAGCACCAGCATCCGCATCGACAAGGGCATCATGCGTAGCGACGATTTCCGCATGGATGGGCCTGCGGCAAAAGTGGCGCTGAGCGGCGAAACCGACCTCGACCGTGAAACGCTGAACCTGCATATACAAGTCACGCCATCGCTGAGCGACAGCCTGTCAGTGGCTGCCTTTGCCGGTGGCCCGGTGGCAGGAGCCGCCGCCTTCGTCGCACAGAAATTGCTGAGGGACCCATTCAGCAGGCTGGCGGCCTACGAGTACGATGTCACCGGCACCTGGGATAACCCGCAGGAAGTCAAATCGGAAAAGAGCAAAGCACCGCCGCCAGCCACACCCGGCAGCGTACCCGCAGCCAAATAGGGTATGATTGTTGCTTGATTTTCAGAATCCAGTGACACCAACAGAACCAAGACCTTCACCATGCCAATCAAATCACGTACAAAAACCACCAAGGCTGAGCGCACCCCCAGCGGCGTCATCAAAATCGCCGGCATCCAGATGGCCTCCGGGCCCAATGTATCCGCCAACCTGAGCGAGGCGGAGCGGCTGATCGAAATCGCCGCCGGCCAGGGGGCCAAGCTGGTCGCCCTGCCGGAGTATTTCGCCATCATGGGGCTGAAGGACACCGATAAAGTAGCGGTGCGCGAGAAGGAAGGCAGCGGCCCGATCCAGCGCTTCCTGGCGAAAATGGCCAAGAAGTACCAGGTCTGGCTGATCGGCGGCTCGGTTCCGCTGGAGGCGAGCACGCCGAAAAAAGTGCGCAACGCCTGCCTGGTCTATGACCCCAGCGGCAAGCTGGCGGCGCGCTACGACAAGATACACCTGTTCGGCCTCGATCTCGGCAACGAGCACTACCACGAGGAAGCCACCATCGAAGCGGGCGACGGCCCGGTCGTGCTGGAGACGCCGCTGGGCAGGATCGGGCTGTCCATCTGCTACGACCTGCGCTTCCCGGAACTCTACCGCGCCATGGGCGAAGTCGACCTGATCGTGGTGCCGTCGGCATTCACCGACACCACCGGCAAGGCGCATTGGGAGACGCTGGTGCGCGCCCGCGCCATCGAAAACCTGTGCTATGTGCTGGCCCCGGCGCAGGGCGGCTATCATCTCTCGGGGCGCGAAACGCACGGCAACAGCATGATCGTCGATCCCTGGGGCGTGGTGCTCGACCGCCTGCCACGCGGCTCCGGCGTTGTCATCGCCAACATCAACCCGGCCTATCAGGCCAGTCTGCGCAACAGCCTGCCGGCACTCAAACATCGCACCATCCATAAATGCTGAAGCCCATGAAACCAGAACCCATCCCTGCCGTTTCCAGTCCCGAGCCCGGCACGCTGTTCGCCACCGCGGTGTCGGCCCTGCTGACGCCTTACCAGCTCGACCAGAACGCGCTGCAAGGCGTGCTGGGCAGCATCATGTCGCACCAGGTGGATTACGCCGATCTCTACTTCCAATACAGCCGCGCGGAAAGCTGGGGGCTGGAGGAAGGCCAGGTGAAATCCGGCAGTTTCAGCATCGACCAGGGCGTCGGGGTGCGCGCCGTCTCCGGCGAGAAAACCGCCTTCGCCTACTCCGACGACATCAGCCTGCCAGCGTTGCAGCAGGCGGCCCAGGCTACGCGCGCCATCGCCGCGCAGGGCGGCGATCATAGAGCGCAGGCAGTACGCCGCATGGCAACACCGGAGCTTTATCTGCCGCACGACCCGATCGCCTCGCTCAGCGATGACGGCAAGGTCAGGCTGCTGGAGCAACTGGAAAGCTACGCCCGCGCGCTCGATCCGCGCATCACGCAAGTCACGGCCTCGCTGGCCGGCGAATACGAAGTGGTGCTGGTGGCGCGTCACGACGGCATGATGGCAGCGGATATCCGGCCGCTGGTGCGCGTTTCCATCCAGGTCATCGCCGAGGATGGCGAACGCCGCGAGCAAGGCAGCGCGGGCGGCGGCGGGCGTTTCGATTACGCCTATTTCACCGAAGCCATGCTAAAGGACTATGCGCAAAAAGCGGTGCATCAGGCCCTCACCAATCTGGATGCGCGTCCGGCGCCCGCCGGCAACATGACGGTGGTGCTGGGTTCCGGCTGGCCCGGCATCCTGCTGCACGAGGCTATCGGGCACGGCCTGGAAGGCGACTTCAACCGCAAGGGCAGCTCCGCGTTTTCCGGCCGCATCGGCCAGCAGGTCGCCGCCCGCGGCGTCACCGTGGTGGATGACGGCACCATCGCGCGCCGGCGCGGCTCGCTCAACATCGACGACGAAGGCACGCCGACGCAATCGACCATGCTGATCGAAAACGGTATACTCAAAGGCTATCTGCAGGACTCGCTGAACGCGCGCCTGATGGGCATGGCGCTCACCGGCAACGCGCGGCGCGAATCCTACGCGCACATGCCGATGCCGCGCATGACCAACACCTACATGCTCAACGGCGACAAATCGCCGGAAGAAATCATCCGCTCGGTGAAGCACGGACTCTATGCCGTCAACTTCGGCGGCGGCCAGGTGGACATCACCAGCGGCAAGTTCGTGTTCTCCGCCGCGGAAGCCTGGATGATAGAAGACGGCAAGTTGACTTATCCGGTCAAAGGGGCCACGCTGATCGGCAATGGCCCTGACGTGCTGACGCGCGTGTCCATGATAGGCAACGATATGGCGCTGGATTCCGGCGTCGGCACCTGCGGCAAGGAAGGCCAGAGCGTACCGGTCGGCGTCGGCCAGCCCACACTGCGCATTGATGGTTTAACCGTGGGTGGAACGGTATAATGCAATTTGATTATGGCAGACTACAGTCGATGACCAACCGCAGTCTGCTCGTGTGTGTAGCAACTGTCCCTGATGAAGAGAGGATCAAAAATGGCTGAAGCAAAAACCAAGAGCGCCCCTGCAAAGGCCGCTCCCAGCGCCAAAAAAGCCCCTGCTGCAAAGAAGCCGGCGGTAACGGCAAAAGCAGCGGCAAAGAAACCTGCTGCAAAGAAGCCGGGTGCCCCCAAAGCCGCTGCCAAAAAATCGGCCGTGGCAGGCAAGTGGACCCCGGGTCCGCAAGAGCGCTACAACATGGTTCAGGTAGCCGCCTACTACATTGCGGAACGCAATGGCTTCAACGGCAATCCGCTGGAATTCTGGACGGCCGCCGAAGCGCAAGTCGTCAAGATGCTTTCCGGCAAATAATCGCCCGAACATCCTGGCTTGACCGACAGGATCGAGCGCTTTCGTTCGCTCCTGTCGTTGCCTGAGGCAGCACACCCGCACACGCCGAAAAGCGCGGCGCGGTCTATAATGTGGCCCTTTTGCGGCCATCGAGATATCATTGCCCTTCCCCCTGCCAAAACCCGGTGCACTTTCACGCATTCCACGTCCGCATGGCGCTGCCGATAGCCTGACGCTGGCGCAGGTCGCACAGCGCCTGACGACGCCGCTGGTGATCGTCACCGAGAACGCCGGCGACGCGCAGCGGCTGCAGGAGGAAATCCCCTGGTTCGCACCGGCGTTGTCCGTGCACCTGTTGCCGGACTGGGAGACGCTGCCCTACGATCATTTTTCCCCGCACCCGGACCTGGTTTCGGAACGCCTGGCGACGCTCTACCAGATCAGTCAAGGCGCCTGCAACGTCATCATCCTGCCGGCCACCACGGCGTTGATGCGCCTGCCGCCGGAGCATTACCTGGCGGCCCACACCTTCATGCTGAAAAAAGGCCAGCGCCTGGACCTTGACGCCATGCGCGAGCAGTGCGCCCGAGCCGGTTATGCCCATGTCAACCAGGTGCTGTCGCCGGGCGAATTCAGCGTGCGCGGCGGCATCATCGACCTGTTCCCGATGGGCAGCGCCCTGCCCTACCGCATCGACCTGTTCGACAACGAAATCGAATCCATCCGCACCTTCGACGTCGACAGCCAGCGCAGCCTGTACCCGGTGGGCGAAATACGCCTGCTGCCGGCGCGCGAATTCCCGTTGGACGACGCCGGCATTACCCGTTTCCGCCAGAGCTATCGCGAGACTTTCGAGGGCGACCCTTCGCGCAGCCGCGTCTACAAGGATGTCAGCTCTGGCCTGGCACCGGGCGGTGTGGAATGGTATCTGCCGCTGTTTTTCGAACAGACCGCCACGCTGTTCGACTATCTGCCCAAGGATGCGCTGCTGTGCCTGCATGGCGACCTCGACCACGCGGCGCAGGATTTCTGGCGCGAAACCCAGTCGCGCTACCGCCTGCTGGCGCATGACCGCGAACGCCCCATTCTGCCGCCGCAGGCCATGCTGCAAAGCGCGGAGCAGTTTTTTACCGCGGCACAAGCCTTTGCCCGCCTGCAACTCAGCGCCGAACCAGCGCCGGACACCGCCCCCCTGCCCGCCATCGGCGTCGAACGCGGCGCGGACAATCCGCTGCACCGGCTTGCCGATTTCCGGCAGAGCTTCAACGGACGCATATTGATCGCCGCGGAAAGCCTGGGGCGGCGCGAGATCATGGCGCAGTTTCTGGCCGAGCATGACTTGACGCCGGTTATCAGCGACTCCTGGACACAGTTCCTGGAAAGCGATGAGCGCTTCATGCTGGGGGTGGCGCCGCTGCACAACGGCTTTACCCTGGATGCCGATCATGTGCAAATAGCCGTTGTCACCGAAGCCGAGCTGTATGCCACGCAAGTCCGTCAGCAGCGTCGCCGCGAGAAGGAACGTGCCGCGCGCAGCACCGAAGGCATGCTCAAGGATCTCTCCGAGCTGCGCGAGAACGACCCGGTAGTTCATGAGCAGCATGGGGTGGGACGCTATCTTGGCCTGCAGAATCTGGATTTCGGCGAAGGTGAAACCGAATTTCTCACCCTGCAATACGCCGGCGGCGACATGCTGTACGTGCCGGTATCGCAGCTGTTCCTGATCTCCAGATATTCCGGCGGCCCGCCGGAAAGCGCGCCGCTGCACCGCCTCGGTAGCGGGCAGTGGGAAAAGGCGAAGAAAAAAGCGCTCAAGCAAATCCGCGACACCGCTGCCGAACTGCTGGCGCTTTACGCCCAGCGCGCCGCACGGCAGGGGCATGCGTTCAAGCTCAGCCTGCATGATTACGAAACCTTCGCCGAAGGCTTCCCGTTTGAGGAAACGCTGGACCAGCAGGCCGCCATCGAGGCCGTCATCAACGACATGCAGACTGGCCGGCCGATGGACAGGCTGGTGTGCGGCGACGTCGGCTTCGGCAAGACCGAAGTCGCGCTGCGCGCCGCCTTCGTCGCCATCATGGGCGGCCGCCAGGTGGCGGTGCTGGTGCCGACCACACTGCTGGCCGAACAGCATTTCCACACCTTCTCAGACCGTTTTGCCAACTGGCCGATCAAGATTGCCGAACTGTCGCGCTTCCGCACGCCGAAGGAGCAGGCGGTTGCGCTGGCAGGGCTGGCGGACGGCAGCATAGATCTCATCATCGGCACCCACAGGCTGATCCAGCCGGACGTGAAATTCAAGAATCTGGGGCTGACCATCATCGACGAGGAACACCGCTTCGGCGTGCGGCAGAAGGAGCAGATGAAGAAGCTGCGCGCCGAGGTGGACGTACTCACCCTTACCGCCACGCCGATTCCGCGCACGCTGGCGATGGCCATGGACGGGCTGCGTGAGTTTTCCGTCATCGCCACGCCGCCGCAGAAGCGACTTTCCATCAAGACTTTCGTCGCGCCGTGGTCGGAAGGCGTGATCCGCGAGGCGGTGCTGCGTGAGCTCAAGCGCGGCGGGCAGATTTATTTCCTGCACAACGAAGTGGATACCATACACAGCATGCGCGAAAAGCTGGAGAAAATGCTACCTGAAGCGCGCATCGCCGTCGCCCACGGCCAGTTGCGCGAACGCGAACTGGAACAGGTGATGCGTGACTTCTACCAGCAGCGCTTCAACCTGCTGCTGTGCACCACCATCATCGAAACCGGCATCGACGTGCCCAGCGCCAACACCATCATCATTCACCGCGCCTACAATTTCGGCCTAGCGCAGTTGCACCAGTTGCGCGGCCGTGTCGGCCGTTCGCACCACCAGGCCTATGCCTACCTGCTCACCGAGCCGGATCTGAAAGTCACCGCGCAGGCGCAAAAACGCCTCGACGCCATCCAGATGCTGGAAGACTTGGGCGCGGGTTTCCACCTCGCCATGCACGACCTGGAAATCCGCGGCGCAGGCGAACTGCTGGGGGATTCGCAAAGCGGCGAGATGCAGGAAATCGGCTTCGCGCTGTATTCCGAAATGCTCGCCCACGCCGTCAAGCAGCTCAAGGCCGGCAAGGAGCCGGACATGAACGCGCCGCTCGCCGTCACCAGCGAAATCAATTTCCACACCCCTGCCCTGCTGCCCAACGATTACTGCCCGGATGTGCACGAACGGCTGGTGATCTACAAACGCCTCGCCAGCTGCAACACGGCAGAGGAACTGGCCGGCATGGAAGAGGAACTCATCGACCGCTTCGGCCTGCTGCCGGCGCAAACCCAGGCCCTGCTGGCCTGCCACCGCCTGCGCATCCAGGCCAAGCCGCTGGGCGTGGTCAAGATCGACGCCGGCGCCGAGGCCATACAACTGCACTTCGCGCAGGACACGCCGGTGGAGCCGGACAACCTCATCCGCCTGCTGCAATCCAACCGCAACGCGCGCATGAACGGCCCGGACAAGCTGCGCCTGACCGCGGGCTACGACAGCGTGATGGAGCGCGCGGAATTCATTAAACTCACATTGAAGGCTCTGTCATGATCGAGAAATTCATCACCCTCCTCGCCGGCTGGATCATCTATGTCATTTCCTCGCTCGGCTACGGCGGCATCGTGCTGCTGATGGCCATCGAATCGGCCTGCATCCCGTTGCCATCGGAAATCATCATGCCGTTTTCCGGCTATCTGGTGTTCAAGGGCGAGATGACGCTATGGGGCGCGGCGCTGGCCGGCGCGGTGGGTTGCGTGCTGGGTTCCATCCCGGCCTATTATCTGGGCATGTACGGCGGGCGGCCGCTGGTGGAAAAATACGGCAAATGGGTGCTGATTTCACACCACGATCTGCACTTGGCCGACCGCGCATTCGAGCGCCACGGCGAGATCATCATTTTCATCGGGCGCTTGCTGCCGGCGGTGCGCACCTTTATCGCTTTCCCCGCCGGCATCGCGCGCATGCACATGGGACGCTTCATCGCCTACACTTTCGCCGGCTCGCTGATGTGGTGCTGGGTGCTGGCTTACGCCGGCATGAAGATGGGTGAAAACTGGACCAGCCTGAAGGTGTATTTCCACCAGTTCCACCTGGTGCTCACGCTGGCGGCGGTAGTATTTGCGGTGTGGTATGTGCGGCGGCACATCCGGCTACTGAGACGCCATCACCATTAACCCAGCGTAACCAGCCTGCCGTGCGCCAGGAAAAATACCACCTTGCGGATGGGCAACTCCGCGCCGAATAGCTGCGCGTAGCGCTCCAGTTGCGGGCGATAGCGTTCAGCCTGCTGCTCCAGAACATCCCCGGCCATGGCATCGCCCAGCCGCGCGGATTTGTAGTCTATGATCCAGCGCACGCCGTCTTCGACAAAAGTACGGTCAACGATGTGCGTGGCGATGCGCGCGCCGTCCGCCGTGGCCAGCGCCAGTTCGGAGGCGGCGCTTTCCCGCGCACGCAGCACCCAGCGCCCGGCCTCGCTGTCCAGCGTGGTACAGAGGGCGGCGGCGACACGCCGGGCGCCATTCAGGGCTTCTGCTTCGGCATGGCCCTGCTGCATCAGCCAGCGCTGCATGGCCGCATGCAACGCGTTGATGCGCTGCGCTGACCAGCCCTCCAGGCCTTCGTCCGCGATCATTTCCATGTAGAGGTGAGCGAGGGTTCCGCAGTTGGCTTCCAGATTGCCGTGCTCGGGTGGCCTGGCCTCGGCATCGCCAAATACCCCCGGCGCAGCAGCCGCTGCCGCGCCCGTCAGCAAGGCGGGAATGGCCGGGTGTTGCAGACGGATCAGTTTGGGCACGAAAGCGGCCTCATCGACGATTTCCATTTTGGGTTCCGCCTGTGCCGCCTGCGGACTTTGCGCGGCATAGAGAAACGCGTCGCCCACCGCGTCCCACAGCAGTTGCAGAAAGCTGTTGGCGGGCGGCTTGAGCTCGCCCTTGCTGTCCGGTCGCACCGCTCCCACCAGATGCAGGCAGCGTTGCGTGCGCGTCGCGGCCACGTACAGCACGCGCGCCGCTTCGTTGGCGCCGCGCTCCTGCTCCAGACCCTGCAGGTAGTCGTAGGCACTGGGAAGGTCATCGCGCTTGTGCCTGGGAATCCACGGCGCGGCGATCAACTGCGGCCCGGCCTCCTCAATCGCCACTTCTTCCCACAACAGCAAGGGCGCATCGGTCTTTTTCGGAATACGGTGCAGGCCGGGCAGGATCACGGTATCGAATTCCAGCCCCTTGGCTTTGTGTATGGTCATGAATTGCAACGTGCTGTCGGCCTGCACATCAGGCGCCGCGTAGAGTTCAGCGGTCGCCGTTTCCAGCCGGGAGAGGTCGAAACGTCCCGCGCTTTCGAGCTTTTCGATGAGGTCGAAGAACGCCTGCACGTCGCGTACATCGCCTGCGTCCCACAGGCAGTGCGGCCCGCCCAGATTGAGCCAGACCGATTCCATCCAGCGCCGCGCACTCTGGCGACCCTGGTGGGCAAAGGCTTCTTCGATAATGCCGCGCACATGCAGCAGCCTTTGCCTGCCGTCATTGCTCAATTTCGCCAGACGCTGTTCGTCCTGCATCAAGCGCCAGATCGTCTCATGCTGATCGTCCGCCGCCAGCGCATGCAGGTCGGCCAGCGTGAGCCCGCACCACGGAGCACGCAGCACCGCCAGCCAATGCACGCGGTCGGCACGGTGGAACAAGGCGTGCGTCAGCGCCAGCACGTCCTGCACGCTCTGCCGCCCGCAAAGCTGTTCGATTTCCACCGCCTGAAAACGCAACTCCGGCCGATGGCGGCGGATTTCCGCAACCAGCGCTGCCAGATGCGCCCGCGCCCGCACCAGCACGGCGATGCTGCGCTGCGGGTGTGCCGTTTTTTCCCGTGTTATGAGATCGGCCACATAACCCGCTTCCAGCGCGGCGGCGTCATCGTTGCGGCTTTCCCGCTCCAGCAGCAGCGGGTGCACCACCACGCCTGCGCCGGGCTGCGCATCGCGCGTGGCGGCAAACGGGCGATAGCGGATGGCGCCACGGGTGACGCTATCCTGCGGCGGGAATACACGTGCGAATGCCTGATTCACCCACTCCACCACAGCCGGGCAGGAGCGGTTGTTGCGCGTGAGATGCAGGGGCTGCAAGTGCAGATGGCCGATGCCGAATTCGGCGACTTGCAGAAACAGGCCGACATCTGCCTTGCGGAAGCGATAGATGGACTGCATCGGGTCGCCCACGCAGAACAGCGTGCGCCCGTCGTCGGCCTCCCAGCCTTGCGTGAGACGCCGCAGCAGCTCGACCTGCGCCGGGCTGGTGTCCTGAAACTCATCCACCAGCAGATGCTGTATGCGGTAATCCAGCCGCAGGGCCAGATCGCTGGGGCCGGTATCGTCTCCCAAGGCACCCAGCGCACGGCGCGCCACTTCGACGAAATCCACCTCCCCCGCTTCCTGAAACACCGTCCACAAATGCGCGGCGGCCAACTGCAACAAACCGGCCAACGCGCCGACGATATGCCATTCCTCGTCATTGTGCTGTGGGCTCGGCAGCTCGCGGATGCGCGCCAGCGGCCGGGCATCGGGCATGGCGGCGATGATGTCGGCCAGCGCCTGCTTGTGCGGCTTGCTTGCATCGTTGGGCGGGAAGCCCTGATTGACATTGACGCTCTTGCGCAATTCCCCTTTCTGCGTCAGCAGCAGATCGCACACGCTGCGCCACAGTGGCAACGCCTCCGGAGTCGCGGGGATGGGCGTATGCCAATCGACCAGTAACGCAACCGGCTGGTCGCAGGCCAGATTGGAGGCGGCATAACGCGCCACCGGCATCAGCCGCGCCTGCAGATCGGGCGGCAGGCTTTGTTCGGCGCGCGCAATGTCGTGTCGCACCAGATGGCGTAGCGCGGCTTCCACTTCCTCCTGCACGGTATCGCGCCCGGCGTGCTCCAGCCACTGGTCGCGCTTGGCCAGCATCTCCGCCAGCAACTCGGTCAGACGCACCACATCGTTGTCCAGATAACGCAGCGCCTCCGTCACCGCGCCCGCGCCGCCCTCCTCTTCCAGCATCGCCAGCGCGCGCCGCGCCGCTTCGCGGTAATACACGGCGGCATCAGCGCTCACCCCGGGCTGCGCGCCGAAACGGCTCATCAGCGGCATCTGCCGCGCCAGGTTGCTGCACAGAGAGTCGATGGTGTTGATGCGCAGACGGCCGGGTTGCGCCAGCAGTTCCCACTGCAACGCCTCCGATCGCGCCAGTGCCGCCAGCGCGAGGTGGTAAGTGATGCGCTTGTGGGCCTGCTCCGGCACATCACGCGTCGCCGCACGCTGCAGGCTGTCCAGAATGCGGCTGCGCATCTCGGCAGCGGCCTTGTTGGTGAAAGTGATGGCGACGATTTCTTCCGGCTCGTTCACCACCGCAAGCAGTTTCAGGTAACGCTGCGTCAGCAGCTCGGTCTTGCCCGCTCCTGCCGGGGCTTCGACGATGAAGGATTGCAGTTCCAGCGCGCGTTCGCGGTTGGCGGCGTCTTGTTGCAGAAGATCGGGGTTGTTCATCCGCTTAATCCTGCCAGCTTTCCAAGCACAAGCCAACAACTTCCCTTTGCTCATTTTTGGCAACTAAGTGGCATTTTGCTATCCTAGCGCCATGAAAGTAAGCGACATCTTGACCATGCTTCGGGCCGACGGATGGTTTGTTGTCGCCACGCGCGGTAGCCATCGTCAATTTAAGCATCCAGTCAAAAGTGGCCGTGTTACAGTAGCCGGAAAGCCCGGTGATGATTTGGCTCCTGGCACTTTGAATAGCATTCTCAAACAAGCAGGGCTGAAGGAGTAAATCCATGCGCTACGCCATCGTCGTCGAAAAAACAGAAAACAACTACTCAGCTTATGTCCCTGATCTGCCCGGTTGCGTTGCGACCGGACAGACTATCGAGGAAGCCGAGAAGGAAATTCGTGAGGCTATCGAATTTCATATTGAAGGGCTACGCGAAGATGGCTTGGCCATTCCACAGCCGGCCAGCATTGTTGAATATCTTGAGGTCGCAGCCTAATACAAGTGTAATCTGCGGCTACTAACGTATTAGGAGGCCATGGATTTCTGCGGCAAATTCCTGACTATGGACTGAAGCCACGCGGTCTCCAAAAAATTCAAAAGGCCATAGCCACATAGGGTAGGGGAAATGCCCCCGCAGAATTTTTAAGGCAACTTCAGGCTGTTTGTGCGCCTTCCATCGCCTCCGGCAGGGCAATCTGGTTGTTGGTGCTGAACTGGTAATCGCGGAACACATGCTCGGCGGTCAGTATCTGATAGCTGCCATCCGCCAAACGTCTGGTCGTATCCTTGAGCTTGTAGGTGTAGTGCCCGCAAGTCCAGCAGTCGAAGTTACGCATATGCGTGCATAAACAGGTCTTGTCCATCACCGATATTTTCTTTGCGCCAGGATGCAGCGCCACCTCACGGTTATAGGCCGTGATGTAGGCACAGTTGCCCGAGCCATCCAGCAGATAGCCATAAGCTTCGCAATTCGGCCTGACACCCGCGCCTATTGATGGACTGCTTTTCAGCATGCGCATGGGATAGCCAGTGGGGGATGTGGTGTTGACCTCGATATCGCTTTCACTGGCCTTGAAGTACTCCTGTTGCACCTTGGCTGGCAGACCGCATTCCTTGGTCACGGTAAAGCGGGTTGCCACCTGCACCGCTGCGGAGCCTGTACTCAGGAAAGCAACGGCATCGCTGCCGGTAAAAATTCCGCCCGCGGGAATCAGCGGAATATCCAGCCCTTCCTGCGCCAGATGTTGCTGAATTTCGGCGACGATGTGATGCAACTCATATTTCGGGTCTGCCCAATCCAGCCCGAACCCGAGATGCCCGCCCGCGAGCGGGCCTTCTATCACCACATAATCCGGCAGCCGGTTGAGTTTGGCGTTCTTGCGCAGAAACAATTGCAGCGCGCGCAGCGACGACACGATGATGCCCAGCTTGGCGTCACGGAAGCGCGGATGATCCGCCATCAGTGCGAACGAGCCTAGATGCAGCCCGGCGGAAAGCGTAATGCCGTCAACACCGGCATCCAGCGCACCCATCAGGCGCACGCGCAGGGTTTCCCGCGGCGCGTTCATGGTGAGTTTTTCCATGCAGTTGACGAAAATCAGACCATCGCCGCGCTTGGCCTGCATGGTATGGCCTATATGATTACGGGTGGCTTCGGCCAGCATGCCGAGATCGAACAGGATCTTGGACTTGTCGTCATTGGCGACATTGTATTTGTAGGTTTGCAGCTTATCCCTGATGAAGCTTGTTTTAAAGCGCCGGTCTGACACCGCAGGCACCATCGCATCCGAGATATGCCCTACCCCGCCCAGGCGGGCGGCCTCGAGCGCAAGCTCGGCTGTTGATATATCCACACCCATTCCGCCAATAATAATCGGCACCACTTCCTGCTTGCCGAAGCGCAGGCGAAAATCATCCACACGTTTCATTCTGGTCCTTAAATTTTTGGTCATGACTAGCTAGCTAGTCTGACTATTTTGAGATGTTCAAGTACAAGTTCTGGTTTTGATAGTTATACCTGAATTCGCACTCCTTGAGGTGCAAATAGAGCGAGTTCTTGTTCATGTCCATAAGTAATTACCCCCGCTCGAACTGCAACTTGCGTTCCGGCAGGCGCAGCAGCGGCTTCACCTCGCAATAAGCAAGCTCGTCTTCACTTTCAAACCTTACCGCCGCCTCTCCGGCCCTGATTTCCCTGGCGATGGCGGCAAGGCTGCTCTTCCAGTGTTCCAGCACGCTCGCCCAATCCGGGAACGTTGCTTCCGGGAACAATCTGCGCGCCTGTTCCAGCCCATCCACACCGGGCAGGGTGTCGGGCTGGTCGGCGATGCCGATGAATTTCTGCTCGTCCACGCGCACCTTGGCGAAGCACACGGCGGCGACTTTTTCGCCGGACAGGGCCAGCGCCGCGTAAATCGGCAGTTGCGGTTCAGTGATGCGGTCATCCGCCCAGCTTTTGTGGTTAACCGCCGAACCCGTCTTGTAGTCCAGCACCACCAGCCTGCCGTCTTCCAGCGCGTCCACACGATCCAGCGTCAGCTCGACCGCGATGCCTTCGATTTCCAGCCGCACGCGGCGCTCGCATTCTTCCACGGTGAAAGGTGCGCGCGCTTTCTCGAAATTCAGCCAGGCGGCCAGCAGCAATTGCAGGCGCTGTTTTTCCAGTGCAAGAAAATGCACGGGCAGCGGCTTGTCCAGCGTCTGCCTGAACTGGCGCACCCCGGCTTCGACAGCGGCCAACATGGCCTGCGCCAAAACAGCATCGCCCATCGCCTGCAACTCCGCAGAGCCCCGCCCGGACCAGAAACATTGCAGCACGGCGTGCAGCAAGCTGCCCCTATCCATGCTGTCCAGCCCGTCCACCGACTCTTCCAGCGCGCGCGCGCCGAGCCGGTAGCGATAAAACGCCCAGGCCGGGCACACCGCCTGGGCGCGCAGCAGGCCGGCGCCGCCGCCGACTTTTTCGCCCTCCGCCAGCGGGGGCGCAAGGTGATCGTCCAGCCATTGCATATCCGCAGGCCGGGCGAGCCGTTCGGCCATGGTGGCAGCAGGCACCACCGCATCAGCCCAGAGCGGAATATCGGCCAGCAAAGGGCTGGGGCGCAGTTCACGCTCGCCATCCTTGCGCGCCCATGAAAATACCAGCTGCGGCGCGCTGTGCAGCAGGCGCCGGTGGATGGCGCGGGCGAACTCCGCCTGCACCCGGCTGCACGAATTGGGCGCGCCGGCGCTGCGCTGCGCCTCGGCAGGCAGCAGCGGATTGGGCCGGGCGGGCGGCGGCCAGACGTGATCGTTCATGCCCATCACCCACACCGCGTCGAGCGGCGCGCTCTGCGCTTCCAGCATGCCCATGATCTGCAGGGGCGGCTCGCCCTCGGATTCCGGCTGGAAAATACGCTCCTGGCACAGACGCGCAAGTCGGCGCAGGGCTTCCTTGGCATCGACCGGGCCGAGCAGAGCGTCCAGCCCGGCAACATCCGCCAGCACTTCGGACCATGCCCGCCGCGCCTGGAATTCGTGGCTGGACAAGCCACGCTCGCCGGGCCAGCCGGCAGCCTTGAGCAGTTCGCCGAAGGTGGCAGCCCAGGCTGAGGGCGCCTGCTTTCTCGGCCAGGCAGCGGCGGCTACGTTGAGGGCCTCCAGATGTTGCAGCAGACGCGGGATCGCTAGACCATCCGCCTGTGCGTTGCGCGCCAGCCGCAGCAGTTGCTCCAGATGCAGGGTCGCCCCCAGCTTGCGCCGCATGCGCGCATCCAGCCGGGCACGGGCGTCGGCCTCGCTGATGCCGGCCGACCAGTAAACATCGCCCAGCAACGCGCCGACCTCCTGCTGCGCTACGCGATAGCGCTGTGCCGCCAGCCGCAACAGCGCCTGTGCGGTCGAAGCCAGCGGGTGCGCGGCGAGCGGCGAGCCCAGCGAAAAATCGTAGCGGCGCGGCGCTTCCGCCTGCGCCGGATGGATGGTTTCGGGATGCAGCACATCGTCGAGCATGGCCGCCAGCCGGGAGCGCAACGATCCAAGTTCCGGCGCCACAATGGCAATGCGCGCCTGCGGATCGTCAGCCAGCCGCAATCCGGCCCAGGCAGCGGCGGCGCGGCATTCCGCCTCGGCATCGTCATAGGCGGTTTGTACCGCAGATGCCGGATGCTCCAGCCCGAGCGGCCAGCGCTGTACCTTGATGCCGCGCGCAATCAGCGCATCGAATACGCGCTTCTCCTGTGGACTGATGCGGTCGAACCCGGCCACATGGATGACGGGCGGCAGCTGCCCCGCATACTGCTTCAGGCACGCGACCTGCACCTCCAGCAGGCTGCCGGATTCCAGTGCGCCGAACTTGCGGCAGAGCGCGCGAAACGCCGTGCGCCAGCGCAGAAACTGCCGCGTTTCCTCAGTCTGCTCGCTGCGGCCCAGCGCAATATCCCACTCCTGCAGCAGCCGGTTTGCCCCCATCGCGGCGGCGGCCATGCCGGCACGGTCGAACAAGGCTTCCGCCGGGTCGCCGGCAAGTCCTGTCTCTATGGCCCGCTCCCACATGATGCGCTCCTGCATTGCGCTCAGCACCAGCCGTGGCGCCTGCTCCGCCGCGACTTGGCCGGTGAGCAGGGAGTAGGCGTATAGCTTGTCCAGCCATTGGACGAGGGTAAGCGCCTGCAGCGGAGTCCATAACTTAAGCCCCTGCGCGATTTGCACCTGACCGTGTGCAAGGCGCAGGCTGCGCGCCAGCCGATGCGTGGAACACAGCACCAGGGAAGCGCTGTCCGGCTGGGGAGGTTGCCTGGCAGTTTGGTTAAGGTCGCGCATGTTGGTATTGTAGTGGCACCTGCCGCCCAATGGATTATCCGGGTTCAAGATAAACACGGGTAAAATCCCGCATTATGCCCGACCAGAAAAACTACATCACCCAGCAAGGCTACGCCCGCCTGAAAGAGGAGTTCGACCAGCTGTTTCGCACGGAGCGCCCCAAGGTGGTGGCCGATGTCTCCTGGGCGGCTTCCAACGGCGACCGCAGCGAAAACGCCGATTACATCTACGGCAAACGGCGGCTGCGGCAGATCGATTCCAGGCTGCGTTTTCTAATGAAGCGCATGGATCTGGCGGAAGTGGTCGATCCGGCAACTCAGCAAAGCCTGGAAAAGGCGTTCTTCGGCGCCTGGGTGACGCTTTATTCGATCAGCAAGGATGAAGAACACACCTATCGCATCGTCGGGCAAGACGAACTTGACCTGGCTAAAGGCTACATCAGCTGGATTTCACCCTTGGCCAAGGTCCTGCTCGGCAAGGGCGAGGGCGACCACGTGCGTGTGATGACGCCGGGAGGGGAGGAAGAATACGAAGTGCTCGCGGTCAGCTACACGGCACCTGAAATCGCCTGAAAGCAGCCTCTATTTCGCTGACGGCAGTCCCGGAAAAACAATCTGCACGCAGGTGCCCTTGCCGCCGGCACTCGCCGTCAAGCTGATGCTGGCATTATGAATTTGCGCGATTTCCCTGACGATGGCGAGCCCGAGGCCGCTGCCATTGGGATGGCCGCCGGCCCCCACGCGATGGAAGCGTTCGAATACTTTTTCCTGCTCGTCCGGCGGAATGCCGGGCCCGTTATCCTCCACGCGCAGGCGCACCTCACCGTTCGCTTCCGCCAGGCTGACGGTGAGCTTGCCGCCGCGCTGCGTATAGCGGATGGCATTGTCGATCAGATTGGCAACCATCTCGCGCAGGCGCTGTGCATCGCCATCGACCAGGCAGGGATGCTCCAGTCCTTCGAAACCGATGTCGATTTCCTTCTGCACTGCCGCAGGCGCCATTTCCGTCGTGGTCTGCTGCGCAATCTGGTTGAGGTCGACGCGCGTCATCACCAGCATTTTTGCCGCTTCCGGCTGATTGCGCGCCAACGCCAGCAACTGGTTCACCAGATGGGAGAGCCGCTCCATGCTGGAAGCCATCTGCGCCAGCGATATTTGCAGCTCCTGCGGATCTTGCTCGCGTTGCGCCAGTTCAAGCTGCGCCAGAACGCCGGCGAGGGGTGTGCGCAACTGGTGCGCAGCGTCGGCAATGAAGCGATTTTGCGTCTCCAGCACCTTCTCCAACTGGTTCAGCAGATAATTGATGGAATCGATCAGCGCGCTTGCTTCCTCCGGCGCCCTGTCCAGACTCACCGGGCTCAGGTCGCGCGGGGAACGGCGCGCCACGGCACTTTGCAGCTGCTGCAGCGGCAGCAAGCCTCTGCCCACGCCGAACCAGACGATCGCCGCCGCCATCAGCACCAACAGCAGCTGCGGGACTATGATGGCGGTCAGAATGTCGCCTTTGTATTGGTGGCGCTTGTTCAGCGTTTCCGCCACCTGAATGCGGATATTTTGCGGTACTGACTGGATCGTGGCTTTGAACGGGATGGATACCATCCTGACCGGCTTGCCATCAATCTGGGCATCGTAGTAATAGGTGTTCTTGCTGGCTGATTTTTCAGGTGACAGTTGCAGATGCAGCCTCGCGTCACCGCTGACGACGGCACCGTCGGCCACGATGTTGTAGTACAGATTGTCGAATTTATCGGACAGAAGCAGCTCTTTCGCTTCTTGTGGCAACTTGAAGACCGAGTCGTTCTCACCTGACTTGCCGACCAGCTGCCCGACATCGTAGGCCGATTCGTAAAGCGCCCGGTCGAAAGCCGTCTGCACAAAACCCATGGCAACGCGGTAAAGGATGGTGGTATCAAGCACCAGCAGCCCCAGCAACGGCAACAGCAGCCACAGCAGCAACTGCTTGCGCAGCGAGCGGCTCGGCCTATCCATGCTGCACCTTGTCCAGCATGTAACCCAGGCCGCGTACGGTGCGGATATTGATGCCGTGCGGCTCCAGCTTCTTGCGCAGGCGGTGGACATAAACTTCGATGGCGTTGCTGCCGACATCCTCGTCCCAGCCACACAAGGCTTCCAGCAAACCTTCCTTGCTCACCACCCGCCCGGCCCGCAGCAGCAGGGTTTCCAGCACGTTCAACTCGCGTGCGGAAAGTGCCAGCGGCTCGCTACCGACACTCACCAGCCTATCCTTGGTATCCAGCGTCAGCGTGCCATAGTGGAGGGCGGAAGACGAAACGGCATGGCTGCGCCGGATCAGCGCTCGCAGGCGGGCCTCCAGCTCCGGCAGCTTGAACGGCTTGATCAGATAGTCGTCAGCGCCAAGATCGAGGCCTTTGATGCGATCCTCCAGGGCGTCACGCGCGGTGAGTATGATCACCGGCGTCGCCAGCTTGCGTGCACGCAATCGGCGCAGCACTTCGAAGCCATCGATTTTCGGCAAGCCGATATCCAGCACCACGGCCTCATAGACCTGGTCATGTAGGGCAAGATCAGCCGCCTGGCCGTGCTCCGCCCAATCCACGGCGTAGCCGGACTGGCGCAGCGAACGGCTCAAGGCGTTGCCCAGCGTGGGATCGTCCTCCACCAGCAAAATACGCATCGACTGCCTCTCCTGAAGCTTTAATGCTTATTGTAAGCCAACTGTAAGACGCAGATCTTACAGTTGGCTTTCAGCGGCTGGATAAAAGCTTTCCGCGTAAGGTTTCTGTAAGAAAGCACCGTTAGTCTGCCTGCATAAGCTAAGGATCGGCCTTGCGGTCAATGTAATGAGAGGGATTTAGATGCTATTCATTATTGATTTCGACGGAACACTCTCGGTGCGTGACACCGTGGATGCCATGCTGGAGCGCTTTGCCGGCCCGGAATGGGAAACAGTGGAAGAAGAATGGCTGGCCGGCCATATCACTGCCGTGCAGTGCATGCAGAAACAGCTGCGCATGGTGGATGCCGATCACGTCACGCTGGAAGGCTTCTTCCGCGGCATTCAGCTCGACGCCAGTTTTTTGCCTTTTTACAAGCATGTCAGCCAGTTTTCCCAGGTTGCCATTGTGAGCGACGGCCTCGACCATGCCATCAAGGTGGCCATGAAAAACGCCGCCTTGCCCGAGTTGCCGGTATACGCCAACAAACTGCATTTCGTGCCGGAAGGCATCGATATCTCGTGGCCGCACCTGAATACTGCCTGTAACGCCGGCAATGGCGTGTGCAAATGCGCCGTGGCGCGCGACTTGGCGCTGGAGTCCGGCGGCCCGGTGGTGCTGGTGGGCGACGGCAAATCCGATGCCTGCCTGGCCAAAAGCGCAGATGTCGTATTCGCCAAAGGCTCGCTGATCAAACACTGCGAGCAGGAAGGCATTGCGCACCACAAATTCCAGACGTTTGCCGATGTCCTGACCAGAGTCAGGAAATGGCCGCTCGAAGCACCGCAGCACGCCGCCGCACTGCTTGCTTAATCCCTTATTCGCATTTCAGTAAAGAGTTAATACATGGATCAGAAGATCATCGAAATTCTCGACAAGAACAACAAGTACTGCTCGCACGGCGATACGGTGAACTACGCCGATCCGCCCAAGGTGTTCGAGAACTGCGCAGGCAGCTTTTTGTTCGACGAAAACGGTACGCCTTATCTGGACTGGCAGATGTGGTACTCGGCGGTGAATTTCGGCTACAAGAACAAGCGCCTCAGCGATGCCCTGCACAAGCAGATCGACACCCTGCCGCAACTGGCCAGCCAGTATCTGCACAAGGAAAAGGTCGACCTGGCCGAGATCATCTGCAAGTACATGGAAGACAAACACGGCGTCAAAGGCCGTGTGCACTTCAACGTCGGTGGCGCACAGGCGGTGGAGGATTCCCTCAAAGTCGTCCGCAACCACACCGGCAAGACGCATCAGTTCGCCTTCATGGGCGGCTACCATGGCCGCACCCTGGGCGCTTCGGCGATCACTTCCAGCTACCGCTACCGCCGCCGTTTCGGTCACTTCTCCGACCGCGCGCATTTTGTGCCCTACCCCTACTGCTTCCGCTGCCCCTACGACATGAAGGTGGAGACTTGCGATACGTATTGCCACAAGGAATTCGAGAAGCTGTTCGAAACCGAATATCAATCGTTCTGGGACGAAAAAGCCAAGCAGTGTGAATTCGGCGCGTTCTACATCGAACCGGTGCAGGGCACCGGCGGCTACATCATCCCGCCCGAAGGCTATATGGCGAAGCTTGCCAAGAGCCTGAAGCAACGCAACATCCTGCTGGTGGCCGATGAAATCCAGATGGGCGTGTACCGCACCGGCAAGCTGTGGTCGTGGGAAAATTTCGGCATCGTGCCCGATATCTTCGTGTTCGGCAAGGCCATCACCAACGGTTTGAATCCGCTGTCCGGCATCTGGGCGCGCGAGGAACTGATTTCGCCGGAAAAATTCCCGCCCGGCTCCACGCACTCCACCTTTGCCTCCAACCCGCTGGGCACGTCGGTGGCGCTGGAAGTGATGCACATGACGCAGGAACAGGATTTCGAGCCGCAAATCCGCGCGCGCGGCGCCTATTTCCTCAAGCGCATACAGGAACTGAAATCGCGCTGGAAAGTGGTGGGCGATGTCAGCGGCCTGGGCCTGGCGCTGCGCATCGAGTTGTGCCAGAAGGACGGCTACGCCCCCAGCCGCGAACTGGCCGACCGCATGTTCAACGAAGGCCTCAAGGGCGACCTGCTGGTGGGCGACAAGAAATACGGTCTGGTGCTGGATATCGGCGGTTACCAGAAAAACGTCATCACCCTGGCCCCGTCGCTATTGATCACTGAGGAAGAAATTGACCTCGGTATTCATCTGTTTGAAATGCTGTTACGCCGTTGCGGGGCAGAATGACACTATCCATCCAGGACTGCTTGGGCAACACAGGCTTTTATGACAAGGTGGGAGAGGATGCGGTACTGTTAATCCACGGGTTGACAGGCACTCCTGCGGAGATGCGTCCGATTGCCAAGAGGCTGGTCAAGCAAGGGTTCAGCGTGATGTGCCCGGCACTAGCGGGCCACTGCGGCAGCGTAAGCGACCTGAAAAAGTCCAAGTGGCAGGATTGGTACGGCACCATCGCCCAGTCTTTCGAAGCGCTGAAGGCCGGAGGGCATCCAAGAGTTTATGTATCCGGCCTGTCGATGGGGGCTCTGATAGCCCTGATACTCGCCGCAGAAAAAGGTGCGCGCGTGGACGGCATCGGCCTGCTTTCCACCACCTTCTTCTACGATGGCTGGAACATGCCGCAACTACGGCGCAAACTGTTTCTACCCATCGCGTTGCATTCGCCGCTCAAGTATTTCCTGTCATGGAAGGAAACCTCACCTTATGGCATCAAATGCGAACGCACCCGGGCTTTAATCCATGCGGTGCTGGAAAACCGCGATGCACTGGCCTCGGAAAAAGTCGGCATTTTCAGCACTCCGGGCGTGACCGTCCATGAGAGTGTGCGCCTGATCAGTGCTGCCAAAAAAGTGTTGTCCAAGGTACAATCCCCAGCGCTGATTGTGCATTCCACCGAGGATGACATGGCAAGCGTGAAAAACGCCCACTTCGTGGCCAAACGCATCTCATCGGCGAAGGTGGAAACCTTTTTCGTCGATGATACCTACCACGTACTGACGCTGGACAAGCGCAAGGACGACGTCGCCCGCCGACTCGCCGAATTTTTCAAGCATTGCACCGCGCACCAGCTGGTGGCGGCATAAGGAGACTGCATGGACACCTTCGAAACCCTGCGCGACATCGTCGCCGACAAATTCGAAAGGGATCCGGCCACGATTACGCCGGAAGCTACTCTGGAAGAACTGGAGATCGATTCGCTGGACACCTTCGACATCATTTTCAGCGCCGAGGAGAAATTCGGCATCAAAGTGCCCAACGACCAGGTCGAGATCAAGACCGTACAGGATGTGGTAACCCTGATAGACCGCCTGCGCACTGAACAGGGGAAGGCATGACCGTTCGCCGCGTGGCCATCACCGGCATGGGGATCGTTTCCCCGCTGGGCAATACGGCGCATGACTTCTTTACCAACCTGATGGCGGGAAAGTCCGGCATACGCCATCTGCAAACCGACTTTGTCGACCGGCTGGATACCAAAATTGCCGCCCAGGCGGACTTCGATCCGCTGCAGCATTTCAGCAAACACAAAGCCAATAGCCTAGACCGTGTCAGCCAGTTTGCGCTTTACGCCGCGGGGCAAGCCATAACGGATGCGCGGCTCGACCTGTCGCAGGAAGACAAGTCGCGCATCGGCATCTACCTTGGCACCGGCATGGGCGGTGCGGCCTCGGTGGAAGAAGGCTACATCAGGCTATACCGCGATGGCGCAGAACGGCTCAAGCCCTTCACCGTGCTCATGGCAATGAACAATGCCGCCGCTTCGGCCATCGCCCTGGAATACGGATTGACCGGCTCCAACCTGACGTTCTCGACAGCCTGTTCTTCTTCCAGCGTTTCCATCGGCGAAGCCTTCCAGCAGGTGCGCCACGGCTATGCCGACGTCATGCTGGCCGGCGGCGCAGAAGCGCTGCTGACGTTCGGCACCATCAAAGCCTGGGAAGCACTGCGCGCCCTGGCTTCCGAAGACCCGGCCGACCCCGGTGCCTCCTGCAAACCGTTTGCAGGCAACCGTACCGGTCTGGTGCTGGGCGAAGGCGCCGCTATCGTGGTGCTGGAGGACATGGAGCGTGCCATTGCACGCGGCGCCACCATCCATGCGGAACTCACCGGCTACGGCTCCGGCAACGATTCATCCCACATCACCCAGCCCTCGCCGGAAGGTCAGGCGCGCGCCATTCAGGCCGCATTGCACTGCGCTGGGCTGGCACCGCAGGACATCGGCTACATCAATGCCCATGGTACCGCCACACCACTCAATGACCCGGCTGAGACTGCAGCGATCAAACTGGTGTTCGGCGAACATGCGCCGAACATTCCCGTCAGCTCGACCAAATCCATGCACGGCCACCTGATGGGCGCCACGGCAGCGGTGGAATTCGTCGCCTGCGTCATGGCATTGAAACATCAGGCATTGCCGCCGACCATCAACCTGCATCAGCCCGACCCCAAGTGCGACCTCGACTACATTCCCAATGTCGGGAGACCGAACACGGCAGTCAAGCACGTCATGTCCAACTCTTTTGCCTTCGGCGGAACCAGCGGCGTACTGATCGCCAGCAAACCCTGATTCCCCCGGCAAAGCCGCCTACGATCCGGAGGCCGGGCGCGCCTCCGGGTAAGCCTCGAGGTAAACGGCAAGGTCTGCATCCAGCGTATCCCAGTTGACCGTTCTGGCCACCATGGCATATATCCAATGCACCAGCGGGTTGCCGTGGGCGCAATAGTTGGTGAGCGGAACCAGCTCGTGCCCGAGCTCGATTTTGGGCGCGTATCCGGTCTGTCCGCTTTGTATGGCCCTGGCACCCTGCGACAGCGACCACTCCACGGCGGCATCCCACAGGCGGAAGTATAAAAACCACTCCTTGGGCTGCCGGTAATCAATGCCGATAAACTTGTTGATGACATGCTCGCCGAGCGCAAAGCACAGCATGAATGCGACTATGCTTCTGCTTGCCCGCTCCCGCAGCACAATGAAGTGCGCGTGCGGCTGGGCAGCAACAAGATCAAAAAACTTGCGGTTCAGCCGCTCGAACTTGGTTGTGCCCTTTTCATAGGTTTGCCAGAACAGGCTGAATATTTCATCCAGGGTGGCTGCGTCCGGCTGTTGCAGCACTTCGACATCCACCGGTGCGTCTGCCGCAAGCCGCAGTTTCTTCTTCAGCTTGTTGCGGCGGGATGCTTTGAGCGCTGCCAGATACGCTTCCCGGGTTGCGCCGGGTAGCTCGACTACCGTGCCGGGGAAACTTACCAGCGGGAACAGTCCCTCCGCTCTTGCCCATGCAGATAAATCTTCCTGACTGGACTGCGGAAAATCCTTCCATACCCGCATGGAAGCGTTGAGTTTTTTGGCCTGCGCTTTCATCGACCGATTCACGCAGCCAAGAACCTGCAGCTGGTCTGTTTCGGAAATCATGTCTGGTATCATGCCGACCCTGCCTTCGTCGCTGCATGGAGAACCGATGAACAGCGTGCGCTGGTAAAGAGCTGAAGGAACCAATCGGCCCAGCAGATTGGCCATGGGCAACAACGCGGGAGGCAACACCAGCCGGATCGGCACGTCCATCAGAAATGCGGGCGCAATGGCCACCGGCCCGGACTGGTCGCGCACAACGCCGTACAGAAAGGTGAACTGATCCTGTATGCCGCAATGTTCCAGCGCCCGATACCACCATAGGCCCTCAAACGGCGGGGGGAAGCACTTCTCCCACAACTCCGGTGGAATATCTGATTCTGAATTGACCCAGTTGATTTCTAGCATGGATTTTCTTGATGAGTGGCCTGATGCAAAAATCTCAGCCCAGGGGCTGCTCCAGCACTGAACAAATACGCATAAAATCGTCTTCCCGCAACCACAGGCTATTGGTAATCGTCAGCGCACGCGCTGCAAAATCGCGGGCATTGGGCACGTCCGTGTTATGAACCATGCGAGCCAGATATGGGTAGTCGGGCAGCGCATGGATGAACAAGCGCCCCACGCCCAGTCCCGCATGCCAAAGCCGCGACAGCGCATTATCCCGCGCCTGTTGCGTCGGCATCAACAGCAGAAAAAACGGCCAGGTGCCGCTATTGCCCGCCACATCATCCATCAGGCTGACGCCGGGGATTGCAGCCAGTCGGGGTTTTCGGCGTGCGGCCTGCGCGGCGGTTTCCTCGAGAAACGCCGGCAGCCGCTTCAGCGCGCGGGCGCCGATCGCCTTGCGCCAGGCGCCGACGCGGTGCAGCGGGATATCCGCGGAGCAGTCATCACCCACGGCCTCGATCAGCCTGCCTTGGCCGAGCTTGCGCCGCAGCGGCTGGCCATAGGCGAGCCCCAGCCCCGCAGGCCGGTACAGCGCAATATAACCGGCGAGTTCCAACAAGCGGCGAACTTCCCAAACGATGCGATAGGGTGCGATCTCTGCGCTGGTCGTGCGCAGTTGCCGACGCAGGCTTGCATCGCGCGCGACCAGCACGCCACCGCCGTATATCGTCAAGCCTTTGCCCACTCCCAGACTATAGAAGCCGATATCGCCCAGGCTGCCGACGGGGCTGCCCTGCCACATCGCCCCCAGGGATTGGGCTGCATCCTCCACCACATAAGCTCCGACAGCTTTGGCAATTTCAGCAGCAGTTGCAACATCGGCCACCCGTCCGCCGAGGTGCGTGGGGATTACCGCCAGGGTGTCTTCCCCGCAGGCAGCGGCAAGCGACTCCGGGCACAGATCGAAGTGGTTTTTACGGGTATCGCAGAGTACGGGTTTCAGGCCGCAATGCGCGACCGCCAGCGCCACCAGGGGGCAAGTATAGGCAGGGATGACGACGGAACGCCGCTGGCTCGTGCGTTTGAGCGTGGCGAGCGCAACAACGAGAGCAGCCGTGCCGGAGCACTCGACTTGCACTTCCGGCATATCCAGAAAAGCCGCCAGATTTTGTTCGAGCGCCGCGCCGCCAGGCATAAAATCACGCCAAACCAGCGGAAGGCCGGCCGTGGGCGGCGCTTCCCGCACCCAGTCAGCCATGCGGCTGCCTAGCCTCGCTCAAACTCAGAAACACAATGCCCAGGACGATGCAGAGAACGCCCAGCACCTGCATGTGGGAGAGCCGCTCGCCGAAAAAGACAACGGCAATGGCCAGCACGGGGACGACCCCGAGGTGCGAGGCAGCGAACGCCGGGCCCACCGGCGCGTGTTTCAACAGCGTCATCCAGGCGACAAAGGCGCCGATATAGCCCGCCACCGCCCCGTAAACCCAGGGGTTATGGAATACGGCAAGCAGCCATGCCGGCTGCATCACAAACTCTCCGGCGTGGGATGAAGCCAGCTTGATGGACACCTGCGTCAACGTATCGAACAGCATCAGCGCACCGAAACCGATCGCATAGAAGTAACGCTTTTTCATGCGTACCCTCCCACCAGCGCCACGCCGAAGGTGATGAAAATCACCCCCAGGATGCGCATGGGGTCGAACAATTCGCGGAATATCACCCTACCTGCGACCATGATGGCAACCATATTGATGGCGCCGAGCAGCACGCCAAGCGAGAGCGGCAGGAGGGACAGCAGCACCAGCCACAGGGCAAACTCCAGGCAGAAGCAGACAATACCGACCCAGAGCGGAAAGGAAGACAGCATCTGCTTCCAGCGGTGCCATTCGGTTTCGTGTTCCATGATGGCAGCGCGCTTGAACGCCATGTGCCCTACCGTATCCACGACGATATTCAATAGCCAGACAAGGATGGCGAGATTGGACAAAACGGGATTACCTAGTTCTGATTGGATAATGGAAACCATTGGGCAGAGGTGATGGCTTCTGGCACAACGCCCAGCAGCCGTAAGGATACCCGAAGCGCAGGGATCAGCCCAAACGATTTTCACGGCTGGCGGGTGAACTGCTGGCGCCTCTCAACGCCCTGCATTCCTGTTCCGCTGCATCTGCCACGGCGCGATGTGGCGAAAGCGGCGTCACATAAACGCTTAAGAATTCAGGGGCGCTGCCGTTAGGGTAAGCAAAGGGAAGTTCCTACCCGTGCAAGAGGATGACACAAGTGCCCATCAGTGCTGCAGCAAGCGAAACAAAAACCGTTGCACCCCTCCGCCCGCGACGATACCTCAACGTCCATCACAACAACATTGTGAACATCGACGGCAGCCGCCATGCCAATACAGAACAGCAGGCCGGGAAAGCTGGCCCGCAATCTGACGCCTACTCCCCGCCACCCGCGCTCATCATTGCTCTTGGGCTAGTGGCTGCAACCCAGTTGTCCGTTATTTTCCTGCGCGTGTTTACGCTGTAAGCACACAACAAGTGGTGAGGGTTATCGCCCGCAAAGGCAAGATATTGGCTGGTGAAATTGGTGCCCGAGACCGGACTTGAACCGGTATGGCCGTGAAGCCGAGGGATTTTAAGTCCCTTGTGTCTACCAATTTCACCACTCGGGCGCGGTTCAATTATTCTGGCGGATCAGGTCCAACGAATCATAAACTGGAGGCGGAAGTCGGAATCGAACCGGCGTCCACGGCTTTGCAGGCCGCTGCATAACCACTCTGCCATTCCGCCTTTGAAACTAAAAACGGGGAAAGCCTTAGCCTTCCCCGTTATGTAAGCCTGGAGCGGGAAACGAGACTCGAACTCGCGACCTATACCTTGGCAAGGTATCGCTCTACCAGCTGAGCTATTCCCGCAAAAAGAGCCGCCATTTTAGCGATTTTCACGCCCGTGTCAAATTTGGGTGATCCGCGCGTAGCAAGCAGGACAACTTAATCCGTACGGCATTCACTCTGCCATGATTCTCGGCCATGCGGCACGGATGTAATAACCCATTGAAAGCAATGTCAGAATCGCTGCAAGGTATACCAGGATGGTGCCGGCAAGTTGTGTATCCAGCGGGCCGAGCGGGTCGTGATACAGCAGGAACATGATGGCGGCCATTTGCGCCGTGGTCTTGACCTTGCCTATCATCGCCACCGCGACGCTTGCGCCATCTCCGGAGCCTGCCAGCCACTCACGCAACGCTGAAATGGCAATCTCGCGCCCGATGATGATGAGCGCGATGATCGCGCCGACGCGGTCAAACTCCACCAGCACAATGAGCGCGGCGGCAACCATCAGTTTGTCCGCCACCGGATCGAGAAAAGCGCCGAAGGCCGAGGTCTGGTTAAGCGCACGGGCGAAGTAGCCGTCCAGCCAGTCGGTAACGGCGGCCAGCGCGAACACCAGCGTGGCGGAAAGGTTGGCCAGGTGTGCCGGTATCAGCGTCGCCGGCAGGTAGAAAATACCGACAAACACCGGGATCAGCAGAATGCGCAGGATGGTCAGGATGTTGGGGATATTCCAGCGCATAGGAGTTCTCTAGTGTAGTTCCAGATAGATTTTCTCAGCCAGAGTTTTGCTGATTCCTTCAACTTGTGCAAGCTCATCCGCACTGGCCTTAAGTATACCGGCCAGGCCACCGAAGCGCGTTAGCAGTTTCTGCCGTCGTTTGGCGCCGATGCCGCCGATATCTTCCAGCGATGAGTGGGTGCGTGCTTTGGCACGCCGGCCACGATGGCCGGTAATGGCGAAACGGTGGGCCTCGTCGCGGATGTGTTGCAGCAGATGCAGGCCGGGGTTATCGGCAGCAACGCGCAACGGCTCCTCGCGCCCGGGGAAAAACAACTGCTCCAGCCCCGGCTTGCGCTCCTCGCCCTTGGCGATGCCGACCAGCGTGATATCCGGCAGACCGACTTCCAGCATGACCTGTTCGGCGATGCCAAGCTGGCCCTTGCCGCCGTCGATGAACACCACGTCCGGCACCTTGCCCTCCCCCGCCGCGATTTTCTTGTAGCGCCGCGTCAGCGCCTGCTGCATGGCGGCATAGTCGTCACCCGGCGTGATGCCGTCGATGTTGTAACGGCGGTATTCGGAATTCTGCATGGCGCCCTTGTCGAACACCACACACGAAGCCACGGTGGCTTCGCCCATGGTATGGCTGATGTCGAAGCATTCGATGCGGTTGGCGCTCTCCGGCAGGTCGAGCGCCTCGCGCAGCGCATCCAGGCGGATTTCCTGCGTGGCTTTTTGCGCCAGATGCTGGCGCAGGGCGAGTTCGGCATTGGTCAGCGCCATCTTCAGCCACACGCGCCGATCGCCACCGGCATAGGCGCTGATCTGCACCTTGCGCCCGGCCTGCTCGCTCAGCAGCGTTTCCAGCGCCTCATGCTCCAGCGCCACCCCGGTGATCACCAGCGGCGGCACCGGGCGCTCCACATAGTGCTGCTCCAGAAAGGCCTGCAGCGCCGTTTCCTGGTCGCAGCCGTCGGCATTCTTGGGGAAGAAGCTGCGATCACCCAGATGTCGCCCGCCGCGTATCATCACCAGGTTGACGCACAACACGCCATTCTCCGACACGCAGGCCACCACATCGGCGTCACCGCTCTTGAAATCGCTGACAAACTGCCGCGCCTGCACCTGGCGCAGGCTCTGGATGCGGTCGCGGTACAGCGTGGCCAGTTCGTACTCCTGCCGTGCCGCAGCCTCGGTCATCTGGGCGGAAAGATCGTCCAGCACCTGCTGCTCGCGTCCCTGCAGAAACATCGCCGCATGCCCGACATCGCGCCGGTAGTCCTCTGCGCTGATGTAGCCCACGCACGGCGCGGTGCAGCGCTCGATCTGGTGCAACAGGCAGGGGCGCGAACGGTTGGCGAACACCGTGTTCTCGCAGGTGCGCAGGCGGAACACCTTCTGCAGCAGCTGTATGCTTTCGCGCACCGCCACCGCATTGGGGAACGGGCCGAAGTACTGGCTGGCTTTCTGCTGCGTACCGCGATGGAACGCCAGGCGCGGAAAAGCATCGCCGGACAGCATGATGTAGGGATAGGACTTGTCGTCGCGAAACAGCACGTTGTAGCGCGGCATCAGCGACTTGATCAGGTTGTTTTCCAGCAGCAGCGCCTCGGCCTCGGAGCGCGTGACGGTGGTCTCGATGCGCGCGACATGCGACACCATCATGCGCGTGCGCGGGCTGGGCAGGTTTTTCTGGAAATAGGACGACACGCGCTTTTTCAATTCGCGCGCCTTGCCGACGTAAATCACCTCGTCCTGCGCGTTGATCATGCGGTAAACGCCCGGCAGGTTGGGCAGGGATTTAAGCACGGGCTTGGGGTCGAACCCTTTATTGATCGAGGAGTTTTCCGGCAATCGCCCAGTCCTCAAAATCCACCTCCTCGAAGGTAATGTAGGTGTACTCCGGCGGCTTGTGCGCATGACGCTGCAGCGTGGCGGTGATTTCCTCGGCGATTTTCTGCTTCTGTTCGCGGGTCACTTTGCCCGCCAGTTTTACGTTGACATATGGCATTTCAAATCCTCCACAATGCTGGTAAAGACGTTATGGAACATAGCCTCGGTGAGGCGTCTGGTCTGGGTATTGTAGCGGCTGCAATGGTAACTGTCATACAGCACTCTGCCATCCGGCAGGGCATGGCGCACATTGTGGCCGAATCGATAGTTTCCCACCTTCAGCTTTGACGCCTTCAAGACTGCCTGGTGTGCAATGTTGCCCAAGGCCAGGACAACCGCGCCGGCAGGCAACGCCGCCAGTTCCTGTGCCAGGAAACTATTGCAGGTATTGATCTCGTCCCCGGTCGGCTTGTTCTCCGGCGGCAGGCATTTGACCGCGTTGGTGATGCGGCAGTTGACCAGTTGCAATGACGGGTTCGGCCCACCGCCGGCGTCCAGCGGCGTGCCCGAGGTGGCAAAACCGAAGTGGTGCAGCGTGGAATACAGCAGCTCCCCGGCATGGTCCCCGGTGAAAGGCCGTCCTGTCCTGTTCGCCCCGTGCATGCCGGGCGCAAGGCCTACAATGAGGAGGCGCGGAGCAGCATCGCCGAATGGCGCGACCGGCCGCGCATGATAGGCGGGATGGGAAATTCTGACATTATCGAGAAAACCGGCGAGCCGCGAACAGCGGCGGCAATCTGGATCGAACATCGTTGGCATTCCGGAAAATATTTAGATTTATAGTAGCATGGCTGCTTCAAGAGACACTTAGCGCTCGCACCCCATGTTTCCTGCCCGCACCTGGGACATCTTCTGCACCGTCGTCGACAATTACGGCGATATCGGCGTCTGCTGGCGGCTGGCGCGGCAACTCGCGGCCGAACAAGGCCAGCAGGTACGGCTGTGGGTGGACGATCTCGCCAGTTTCCACCGCCTATGCCCGGAACTCGACCCCACGCAGCCGCAGCAATCCTGCCACGGCGTGGAAGTGCGCCACTGGTGCTCGCCTTTCCCCGACATCTCCCCCACTGAGGTAGTGGTCGAAGCGTTTGGCTGCGAATTGCCGGCAAATTATCTGGCGGCAATGGCGTCCCGGCAGCCCAAACCGGCGTGGGTGAACCTTGAGTACCTGAGCGCGGAAGACTGGGTAACGGGTTGCCACGGCATGGCTTCGCCGCATCCGCGCCTGCCGCTCACCAAATATTTTTTCTTCCCCGGCTTTGTTCCCGGCACCGGCGGACTGCCGGTCGAAGGCGACTTGATGCAACAACGCGATGCCTTGCAGCAGGATAACGCGGCCCAGGTTGAATTCTGGCAAACGCTGTGTCTGCAGCCCCCGTTAAACAACGAGTTGCGCATATCGCTATTCTGTTATGGCGGGCAACACATCGCCGGCCTGTTCGATGCCTGGGCAACAGGCGCTACGCCCGTGACCTGCCTGATTGCGGAAGGGCCGGTGCTGCAAGCGGTCGCCGCCTACTTCGGCCTGCCCGGCCTGAAACCGGACAACCAAGCGCAGCGCGGCAACCTGGACATCCACGTGTTGCCGTTTCTGGAGCAGGATATCTACGACCGGTTGCTGTGGGCATGCGATTGCAATTTCGTGCGCGGCGAAGATTCCTTTGTGCGTGCGCAGTGGGCGGCACGGCCCATGGTATGGCAAGCCTATCCGCAACAGGCGGGCACGCACCTCGTCAAGCTGCAGGCATTTCTCGATATTTATGGTGCCGGCTTGCCGCAGCAGGAGGCCGATGCCCTGCACAACTGCTGGCTGGCATGGAACCAAAACCGGCTGGAAGCCGTCCAATGGTGGAATTTCTGGCAGCATCGCCCGGCACTGCAGGCGCATGCCGCCAGGTGGGCGGACGGCCTGCTGCGCCATCCCGCACACGGCGGAAATCTGGCATTGAATCTGGTGCAATTTGTACAGGATAAGTTATAATGCCGGGTTATTTTTTACCGGATTAGCACAGGAAACAACATGAAGACTGCACAGGAACTACGCGTCGGCAACGTGATCATGATTGGCCCAGAGCCAATGGTGGTGCAGAAAGCCGAATACACCAAGGGCGGCCGCAGCTCGGCGGTGGTCAAGATGAAATTCAAGAACCTGCTGAGCGATGCGCCCAGCGAAGCCGTGTACAAGGCGGACGACAAGTTTGAGGTGGTCCAGCTGGAACGCAAGGAGGTGACTTATTCCTACTTTGCCGACCCGATGTACGTGTTCATGGATGCCGACTACAACCAGTACGAAGTCGAAAACGAAAACATGGGCGATACCATCAATTACCTCGAAGACGGCATGGCCTGCGACGTGGTGTTCTACAACGACAAGGCGATTTCGGTCGCCCTGCCGAACTCGGTAGTGCGCGAGATCACCTACACCGAACCCGCCGTCAAGGGCGACACGTCCGGCAAGGTGCTGAAGCCGTCCAAGATCGCTACCGGCTTCGAAGTGGCGGTGCCGCTGTTCTGCTCCACCGGCGACAGGATAGAAATCGACACGCGCACCGGCGAATACCGCAATCGCGTCATGAAATAACCTCGTTTCACGCCGGCAAATAGTTTTACACCAGCAATAAAAAAGGCAGCCCTGGCTGCCTTTTTTATTGCTGGTGCTTGTTCTGCCGCCAGACCACCGGCACCGGAACATCCGGGGGCGCCAGCAATTCCGGCTGCAAGGTGATATGGTCGATATCGAAGCGCTCATGCAGCATTTCGCGCATGGCCGCCAGCACGCGCGGCCAAGCCAGGAGATCGGGCATGACGACGTGCGCGGAAAGCGCCACACTGCCGGAAGACAGCGTCCAGATATGCACGTCATGCACCGACGCCACCTCCTGCTGTGCCGCCATTTCGCGCGCCACCGCCTCCAGTTCAAGCCCGAACGGCACGCCTTCCATCAGCACATGCAGCGCCTCGCGCAGCAGGCTGATGGTGGAATACAGGATCAGCGCCACGATGAACAGCGACAGCAGCGGATCGATCGGCGTCCAGCCGGTGAAATAAACCACCGCCCCCGCCAGCAACGCCGCCACCGAACCCAACATATCGCCCATCACATGCAGCAGCGCCGCGCGCGTATTCAGGTTGCGTCCCTGCTTGCCCAGCTGCCACGCCACGGCGACATTCACCAGCAGCCCCAGCAGCGCGATCAGCATCACCTGGCCGCCCTGCACCGGTTGTGGAACGCGCAGGCGCTGGATGGCCTCCGCCCCGATGGCCAACACCACTAGCAGCATGGCGACGCCGTTAATCAGCGCAACGATGACCTCTGCCCGCACGAAGCCGTAGGTGTGCCGATGCGAAGGCGGGCGGCTGGCAATCCAGGCGCCCAGCCAAGCAAGCCCAAGCGCAGCGGCATCGGAAAGCATGTGGCCGGCGTCACCTAGCAGCGCCAGCGAACCGGAGAACCAGCCACCCACCGCCTCGACCACGGCAAAAGCGAGCGTAAGCACGATCGGCCAGTAGCCGGTGACGGCGCTGGGTCGGTGATGATGGTGTAGGTCGTGAGCCATGAGGGCGCCATCTTAACCCATCTTTCGTTTCCTGCTGCAATGGGCTCTTGCTGGGTTCCTTGATATACTTAACGATTAGCCACGATCCCCAATGATTCCAGCGAAAGAACCGACTTGAAACCAGATCCCCTCACCCTGCTCCAGCACATCAAAGTATGGCGCCTGTGGCTGCTGGCGGTGACCCTGTCGGTGCTGCTATCCGAGGCCATTACTGCGGTCATGAGCCTGTTGCTGAAAGGGGAAGTGGCTGCCGACTATCTGCTTACCGGGCTGGTGGCCTCGTTGTTTGTGGCTTCTCTGGTCGTGGCCATGGTGGGCTACTTCCTGACCAAGCTCAGCGAGAGCCAGCTGCAACTGCAAACCATCATAGAGGCCGGACCGGAATGCGTGATGCAGATGGCCGCAGACGGCACATGTCTGCAGATGAATCGCGCCGGACTGAACATGATCGAGGCAGATCAGCCGGACCAGATCATCGGTCAGCGCCTGCCAGCGATCATAGCGCCGGAGTATCGTGCTGCCTTTATGGCGCTGACGCAGCGCGTGTTCGAAGGCGAGTCCGGCACCCTGGATTTCGAGAGCCATGGCCTCAAGGGCACGCATTGCTGGCTGGAGATCCATGCGGTGCCCTTACGCGGGCCACGCGGGCATATCACCGCATTGCTCGGCATTATGCGCGACATCACCGAGCACAAAGAGGCCGAAGGACGACAGCGAGCGGGCGAGGAACGCCTGCTGCACATGCTGGAAACCAGCCCTATTGCGGTGCGCATCGCAGCATCTGCCGACCACAAGATACTGTTCGCCAACCAGCGCTACGCTGAGCTCATCAAGGCCGATCCCTATCAGGTCATTGGGACTGATCCCAGAAACTATTATGCGCATCCGCAGGATTACGAAGATGTCCTCAAACAGCTTGCCCAAGGGCAGCCAGTCACCGACCAATTGATCGAACTGCGCATTCCCGGCAATGACCCCGGCAACAAAACGACATGGGCACTGGCTTCCTACCTGAGCATGAACTACCAGGGCGAACCAGCCGTGCTTGGCTGGTTCTATGACGTAACCGGCCTCAGGGAAGCCAAGGAACTGGCTGAAAAAACAGCCAGAATGAAATCCGAATTTCTCGCAAACATGAGCCACGAAATACGCACGCCTATGAATGCCATCATCGGCCTTGCGTATTTGGCACTCAACAAAGATCCCTCCCCAGAGATACGGGATTATCTGGAAAAGATCCGCAATTCCTCAAACAGTCTGCTTGAAATCCTCAACGACATACTCGACTTCTCCAAAACCGAAGTCGGTCGCATGACCATCGACCACAGCCCCTTTGACCTGAGTGTCATACTGGACAATATCCGCAATCTGTTTACCGCCCGTGCAGAGGAGAAGTTCCTCGACTTCGAGATCGACGTTGCTGCCGACGTCCCCCGCGATCTCATCGGCGATGCGCTGCGGCTGCAGCAGATCCTGACCAACCTGATCGGCAACGCCCTCAAATTCACCGAGCGCGGCAAAGTCACGCTCAGCATCAGCCTCAAGCAAATCGAGCAGTCGCAGGCCACGCTCAGGTTCAGCGTAACGGATACCGGCATAGGCATGACGACCCATGATCACGAACAGCTGTTCCAGCCATTCAGTCAGGCGGATAGTTCCATCACCCGCCGCTTTGGTGGAACAGGCCTCGGCTTGGCGATCAGCCACAACCTGCTGCAGTTGATGGGTGGCGAATTTACCGTAGAAAGTGCTCCCGGAAAAGGCAGTACCTTCAGCTTCGATCTGGTACTGGGGGTATCACCACAACGCAGTCGGCACAAAATCAGCAAGCATCAGGCCGAGCACAAAGCCCGGGCGCAGGACTCGAAACAGGACGCACTCAGCAAGTCGCTGGCCGGCATGCGGGTACTGGTGGCCGAAGACAATGTCATCAACCAACAGGTGGTGCGGGAATTTCTCAAGCTGTCGGGCATCATCGTCGAGATTGCCAGTGACGGCAAAGCGGCCCTGGAGCTTCTGGAAAAGAACCACTTCAACGCCGTCCTGATGGACGTCCACATGCCGGGCATGGGGGGGATCGAAGCTACGCGGTTGATACGCCAGCAGCAACGCTATGCCGACATTCCCGTCATCGCCCTCACGGCAGGCGTGACTGAGGCGGAGCGCCAGAACTGCCTGGCCTCGGGCATGGACGACTTCATCCCCAAGCCCATCAACCCGGCACAACTCATTTCCACCCTCGCGCGCTGGGTCAAGCCTGGCGCAGCAACCCCAATCGCCATTGACGCTGTAGAGCCTGTTGCAGGAAACAGTTCCAACCTAGACGATGCGCCGGATTTCGACCCGCACTATCTGCTGGGCATGCTGGACAACAATCAAGCGCTGGCAACCCAGCTATTGCTTGCCTTCAATGATGAGATGGCAGAAGTACCCAGCACAATCGAAACCATGCTCGCGGCAAATGACCTTGCCACAGCCGGAGAACTGGCGCACAAGGTCAAGGGGGTGGCCGGCAACGTCGGTGCCATGAGCCTGCATGCAGCAGCGAAACAATTGGAAGCCGAGCTTATGGCAGGCCAACTCATCCCTGCCACGTTAGCGGCATTCCAGAAGAAACTCAGCGGCACCATGGCGGTGATTGCCAGGCTGCGTCAGCCTGAAGAACCGATGCCTGCCTCCAACAGTGGTACCATGCAGTGAATACAGCGTATCAAATGCACTGCTTGATGAAGCGGACAAAATGCTATACAAAGCCATTAAGTGAAGCATGGAGCCGGGATATGCTCAAACTAACAACCATTGAACTCGCATCGGGTGGCTACGCTGGTGAGCGACAAACTTAACTTCGACGAACTCAAGGCTGAAGGTGCGCTGCCTTCGCCCAGGGGTGTGGCGCTGACCGTGATGCAGCTATGCCAGCAGGAGGACATCGCCCTGCCGGTGCTGGCGCATACGATACTGGGCGATCCGGCGCTGGCCGGGCATATTATCAAGCTGGCCAACATCGTCAACCCGAACAAAAACCGCCCGATCGCTTCAGTCACTACCGACACCCTGATTCTTATCGGCATTCATGCCATTCGGCAGGCGGTGATTGGACATGCACTGATCACCGCCTACCAGAAAGGAAAATGCAGCGAGTTCGATTACCGGCATTTCTGGTCAAACTCGGCAGCCATGGCATGCGCTGCGCAATCGATAGGCACGGTGGTACGCATTGCTCCGCTGGCTGAAGTTTTTACCTGCGGCCTGCTCGCCGAGGTAGGTCAGCTTGGACTCGCCACAGCCCGGCCTGACGCCTACTCAACATTGCTCAAACAGTATGCCGGCAAGCCGCTCAATGAACTGATACAGGCGGAATCCCATCAATTCGGCATGGACCGTCGCACCCTCGCCGGCGCCATGCTGGCTGACTGGGGCATGCCTCGGCTGTTTGTTGATGCCGTGTCCTTTTATGACCATCCGGAAAGCTCCGGATTCGCGCCAGGTTCGCGCCATCTCAATCTCATCCTCGCCCTGCAGTTGGCGGCGCTGTTGGCCAATATTTATACCGCCCCGGATCATGCACGGGCAGCGCTGGTGCCTGGTATTTTCGAGATCGGCACCACGCTCGATTTGAATGCTGAGCGAGTCGTCGCCATTGCCAACCAGGCAGCACTCGATTGGCTGGATTGGGGTGAATTGCTCAATATCAAAACATCTGCCGTGCCACTATTCGAAACAGCGGATGATGCTGGCGAGGTCGTACCCTGAGTCAGGCTCCACCAGCGTAATCCAGCTCAGACAGCAGCGTTCAAAACCAGCACCCACTCGCATAAAAAAGCCCGCCGGGCTTGCGCGCAGCGGGCTCGTGCGGCCTTGCCTGACTCACAGCCAGGCCATCAGGCCCATTTCATGCGGGTGCGTAAGCAACGCATTTTGCGGATAGACGCGCACCTGGTAACTGAGCTTGCCGCACAGGTCAGGTTCGATATTGAGCACAAAAATATGCTCGTCACCCTGCTGACCCTGGGGCTCGAATTTGAACGGCACATAGGCCTTGCTGCGATTTTTCTTGAGCGAACGCGCAAACAGCAGTTCCACAGTGACATCCTGCGGGGACAGCCCATTAAGCCGTACGGCAACTTCGATGTGGATGGCCTCGCCGAACTGGATGCGCTTGGGCTGCACATCGAGACGGCGTAGCGATATCCCCGCCCAGCTGTCAATAACACGCGCCTTCCACTGTGCAAGCTGACGTGCCGCGCTGTAATCCTTCTGCGCATAAAGCTTGCCCTGCTTGATGGCGGGGAGATAGAACTTGTTGACGTACTCGCCCACCTGGCGCGACGCGTTGAAGCGTGGAATCAGGGTTGCCATCGAGCGCTTGGCCATCTTCACCCAGTCTGCAGAGTAACCCAGCTTGCTCTGGCTGTAATAGGTCGGCACCACCTGATCCTGTAGCACTTCGTAAAGCGTGCGGCTGTCTTCGACGAACTTCTTGTGGTCATCGAAGTGGTCAGGCGCCGGCTTGATCGCCCAGCCGTTGGTACCGTCGTAGCCTTCCCCCCACCAGCCATCCATGACGGACAGATTGATGGTGCCGTTGATGCCGGCTTTCATGCCGGAGGTGCCGGACGCTTCCATAGGATAAACCGGCGTATTGAGCCAGACGTCCACTCCCGCCACCAGGCGGCGCGCCAGCCCCAGATCGTAGCCTTCCACCATCAGTACCTTGCCTTCGAACTCCGGCATCTCGGACACGCCATGCACCTGGCGAATCAGGTCGTGGCCCGGCCTGTCTGCGGGATGCGCCTTGCCGGCAAAGACGAACACCACCGGCCTGTCCTTGTCGCCGGTGATCTGGCGCAACCAGTCCAGATTCTGGAACAGCAGGTTGGCGCGTTTGTAAGTGGCGAAGCGGCGCGCAAAACCGATGGTCAGCACGCTGGGATCGTTGGTGTCGCAGTATTTCAGCAGGCGGTCTAGATGCGCCTCGCCGCCATGATTGCGCGCATGCATCACGGCTAGATGATGGCGTATGGCATACAGCATTTGCGACTTGAGCGACTGGCGCACGCTCCAGAACTGCTGGTCGGGAATGTCATCGATGCGGTTCCAGAAGCCGGGATCGCGCAGATGGTTACGCCATTCACCGCCAAAATGCCGGTCGAACAGATCCGACCATTCCAGCGCGAGGAAAGTCGGCACATGCACGCCGTTGGTGATGTAATCCATCGGGTTTTCTTCAGGATCAATCTGTGGCCACAATTTCTGGCAGATATCCGAGGAGACGTCACCATGGATGCGCGATACCCCATTCTGGTGACGCGAGCCGCGCACTGCCAGCGAGGTCATGTTGAAATCGTGCATGCTGTTCGGGTCACGACCAAGATCAAAGAAGCGCTCGGCATCGATGCCGAGCTGCGGCCAGAAATGGCCGAAATAGTCCATGATCATTTCATGCGTGAAATGATCATGGCCGGCCGGTACTGGCGTATGGGTGGTGAACACGGTATTCACCGCCACCGCCTCCAGCGCGCTGGCAAAGTCCAGCCCCTGCGTCGTGACCAGGTTGCGAATACGTTCCAGGATAAGGAAGGCAGCATGGCCTTCGTTGATGTGCCACACCGTCGGTGCCAGACCGACCTCTGCCAGGGCGCGCACACCGCCCACTCCCAGCAGGATTTCCTGCTGGATGCGCATGTGCTTGTCGCCACCGTACAACTGGTAAGTAATGTTGCGGTCGGCTTCGGAGTTGCTTTCCAGGTCGGTATCGAGCAGGTAGAGCGTAATGTGGCCGACGCGCGCCTGCCACACCTTGATCTCGATGCTGCGCCCCGGCATCTCGACATGAAGATGCACCTCGCTGCCATCCTCGCGGCGCGACGGCGTCACCGGCAGGTCATCGAAATCGGTCGCGTTGTAATTGACGATCTGGTTGCCGTCAGCGTCGATCTGCTGGGTGAAATAACCTTGGCGGTAGAGAAAACCCACCGCCACAAACGGCAGGTTGAGGTCGCTCGCCGCCTTGCAATGGTCGCCCGCGAGGATGCCAAGACCGCCGGAATAGATGGGAAAGCTCTCATGCAGGCCGAACTCGGCGCAAAAATAGGCAATCAGGTCGCTGTTCTTGAACTGCTCATAGCCATCCGATTTGGGCGGCTCATTGTGATAGCTGTCATAGGAAGCCAGCACGCGATTGTAGTTGACAAGAAAAGCCTGACTCTCTGCCGCTTCCTGCAGGCGATGTTCGTCCACGCGACGCAGAAATATCTTGGGGTTGTGGCCGGACAGGTCCCACAGCTTCGGATGCAGACGCGCGAAAATACTGCGCGTCGGCCTGTCCCAGCTATACCACAGGTTATTCGCCAGCTCTTCCAGCCGGATCAGCTTGCGAGGGATTTTCGGCGTGACTTCGATGCAGAACTTGCTGCCGCTTTTCATAAAAATAACTCCGGAACTAAATTAAAATTCTGTGGAGCCAGCCCATCCGGCTCAATCGAGCTTGATGAAATGCTCGCGATAATACTTCAACTCTTCAATCGACTCGTGGATGTCGGCCAACGCCTCATGCTTGTTATGTTTTTTGAAGCCGCCGTATATTTTCGGCTTCCAGCGCCGAGCCAGTTCCTTGAGTGTGCTGACATCCAGGTTGCGGTAATGGAAAAAAGCTTCCAGCTTGGGCATGTGGCGCGCCAAAAAGCGCCTGTCCTGGCAGATCGAATTGCCGCACATCGGCGATTTGCCGGATGCAATGTAGTGTTTCAAGTAGGCCACCATTTGCTCTTCGGCATCCGCCGCGCTGAGCGCAGATGCCTTCACTTTCTCGATCAGGCCGGATTTGCCATGCGCGCCCTTGTTCCATGCGTCCATGCCGTCCAGCACCGCATCGGACTGGTGCACCACCAGCACGGGAGATTCGCCCAGCACATTCAATGCCGCGTCGGTCACTACCGCGGCCATCTCCAGGATGACGTCGCTATCCGGCTGCAAGCCGCTCATTTCCAAGTCAATCCAGATGAGATTGTTACTGTCTTGTGCCATAATGAACTTCTGTTCTCTGAGCTGTTCAAAAAGTCCAAATTCTACCTGAAATCCACTATGACCGCGTTCACTACCTCGTTCCTCGCATTACTCCTGCTGACCACCGCACTCAGGCTGTGGCTGTCTCGGCGCCATATCAGCTTCATCCAGGCGCACCGTCAGCGGGTACCGCAAGCCTTCAGCGAGAGTATCAGCCTGGATGCGCACCAAAAAGCAGCGGACTATTCCTGCGCCAAGACCCGGCTGGCCATGCTGGAAACCGTAGCCAGTGCCGCGCTGCTGCTCATTCTTACCGTGGGTGGCGGGCTGCAGGCGCTGGATAGCATGTGGCGTTCCATGCTGTCCGAGCAAGAACTGTTCCGCGGCGCAGTGGTAATCCTGTGCACCTTTGCCGTTACCACCCTGGCCGATCTGCCGTTCGATTATTACCGGGCGTTCGTCATCGACCAGCGCTTTGGCTTCAACAAGATGACATCGATGATGTTCTTCACCGACCTGCTCAAACATGCGCTGATCGGCCTCGCACTCGGTGCACCATTGCTGTTCGCCGCACTGTGGCTGATGCAGGGGGCGGGAAGCGGGTGGTGGTTTTACCTGTGGCTGGTATGGGCCGGATTCAGTCTGCTGATGCTGGCAATCTACCCCACTTTCATCGCGCCGCTGTTCAACAAATTCTCGCCGCTGGCCGACGAAGCGCTGAAGACCCGCATCGAACAGCTGCTCATCAAGTGCGGCTTCAAGTCGCAGGGGCTGTTCGTGATGGATGGTTCGCGCCGCAGCAGCCATGGCAACGCCTATTTCACCGGCTTCGGCGCCAATAAGCGCGTGGTGTTCTTCGACACCTTGCTGGAACGCCTCGCCCCGGAAGAAATCGAAGCCGTGCTCGCCCACGAACTTGGCCATTTCAAGCACAGACACGTGCTCAAGCGCGTGGCGCTGCTGTTCGCCGCAAGCTTTGTCGGCTTGGCGCTGCTGGGCTGGCTGAAGCAGGCGGCATGGTTCTACGCCGGCCTTGGCGTTGCCATGCCCAGCGACCACATGGCGCTGCTGCTGTTCCTGCTGGTCAGCCCGCTATTCACTTTCCTGCTGCATCCGCTGCTGTCGCTCTACGCCCGCAGGAACGAGTTCGAGGCCGACGCCTATGCAGCAAAGAACGCCAACGCCCACCGCCTGATCGAAGCGCTGGTCAAGCTCTACCGCGACAATGCCTCCACGCTGACGCCGGACCCGCTGCATTCCGCCTTTTACGACTCGCACCCGCCCGCCAGCATCCGCATCTCGAAACTGGCAGCGCTGGCCGGCACTTAAAGGAGCACCAATGCTAGGACGCCTCATCGCCGTTGCCGTATTGACGCTATGCGCCACCTTGGCCGACGCCGACCCGTTCGCCCAGGGCGACCCCAGGATCGGCAAGCAGATGGTGGAAAAAAGCTGCATCTCCTGCCACGCCTCCAGCTTCGGCGGCGACGGCTCCGGCATCTACACGCGCGCAGATCGCGTGGTCAAAACACCCAAGGGGCTGATCGGACAAATCCGCAACTGCAACACCAACCTCGGCCTGAAGTGGTTCGAGGACGAGGAAATGCACGTGGCGGCCTATCTTAACCAAGCCTACTACAAGTTCAAATGACGGGGAGCGGCGATGCCGTTTCCGGCATGACAGCTTTGCGTCGCCTCCTCCGCTAATCCGATGCCCGACGTGCTGCTCGAAGGCCTGATCGTCGCCGCCTACGGCAAACGCTATGATGTCGAATTGGCCGACAGCCGCCGCATCAGCTGCGTCACGCGCGGCAAGAAAAGCGACCTCGCCTGCGGCGACCGCGTGCATATTCAACTCACGGACACCAGCGAAGGCGTGGTCGAAGACACCTTGCCGCGCAGCAGCCTGCTCTACCGCAGCAACGCCTTCCGCAGCAAGCTGCTGGCCGCCAACGTCACCCAGATCGTCATCGTGCTGGCGGCCCGGCCCAGCTTTTACGAAGAGCTGCTCAACCGTTGCCTGCTGGCAGCCTCGGCCACCGGCATCCGCGCCCTCATCCTGCTCAACAAGTGCGATCTGGAAGAAACCGCCGCTGCGCTGCAACAGTTGGCGCCCTACCGCAACCTGGGTTATGAAATCCTGACGCTTTCCGCCCATCAAGATGTGACACCCTTGTTGCCTTGGCTGCATGGCCAGACCAGCGTGCTGGTGGGGCAATCCGGCATGGGCAAGTCCACGCTGGTCAACGCCCTGCTGCCGGACGCGGACGTGCGCACGCGCGAAATATCCTCCGTGCTGGACAGCGGCAAACACACCACCACGGCCACACACCTCTACCACCTCGACGCCGATAGCCATCTGATCGACTCTCCCGGATTGCAGGAATTCGGCCTCGCCCATCTCAGCCTGGATGAAATCCAGCATGCCTTCATCGAGTTCCGGCCGTTTCTGGGCAAATGCCGCTTCAACAACTGCCGCCACTTCAAGGAACCGGATTGCGCCATCCGGCAAGCCGCCGAACAGGGCCTTATCGCCCCGCAACGGCTGCTTTGCTATCATGGGCTGCTGCAGGAGATTTCGTCGCAAAGCGCCCTGCTGCATCATTAGCCGGAGACTACCGCGAGGTAAAGCCATGCACACCGCCTTCATCAGCCACCCCGACACCCTGCTGCACATGATGGACGGGCAGCATCCGGAATCGCCGGCACGCATCGCGGCGATCAAGGACAGGATGATGGCCTCGCATCTCTACGATCACCTGCAGATTCACAACGCGCCCGCCGCTACGGACGAACAACTGACCCGCGTCCACACGACGGATTACGTGAGCCACATCCGCGCCGTCGCGCCGCCCGCAGGCATGGTGCAGCTCGATGCCGATACCGCGATGGGCCCCATGACGCTCCCTGCCGTATTGCATGCCGCCGGCGCAGCGGCGTTGGCAGTCGATCTGGTGATGGCCGGCAAAGTACAGAATGCCTTCTGCTGCGTGCGGCCGCCCGGCCACCATGCCGGCAAGTCGCGTGCTGCCGGCTTCTGCATCTTCAACAATGCTGCGGTGGGCGTGGCGCAGGCGCTGGCGGTGCATGGGCTGGAGCGGGTGGCGATAATCGATTTCGACGTGCACCACGGCGACGGCACCGAGGATATTTTCCGCGACGACCCGCGCGTGATGCTCTGCTCCACCTTCCAGCACCCGCTCTACCCCTATCGTGGAGCGGATTCGAGAACGGAACGCATGGTCAACGTGCCACTGGCGGCGGGCACCGACGGCAAGGTCTTCCGCGCCGCGGTGGAACAGGAGTTCGCCCCGGCGCTGGAAAAATTCGCGCCGCAGATGGTGTTCGTCTCCGCCGGGTTCGACGCCCACCGCGACGACCCGCTGGCCGGGTTGAAGCTGGTACGCAAGGATTACATCTGGGTCACGCAGTTCATTCTGGATGTCGCAAAGCGGCATGCCGGTAACCGCGTCGTTTCCACCCTGGAAGGCGGCTACGAACTGCACGCGCTGGCCGATAGCGCCGAAGCGCACGTGCGCACGCTGGCGGGGCTGATATAATGCCGCCATCATGCAAATCACCACACGCCTAGAATTCGACGCCGGCCACCGCATCCCCGGACACAAAAGCCAGTGCCGCAACCTGCACGGCCATCGCTATGCCATGGAAATCACTCTTTCCGGCGACATCATCAAGCGCGAAGGATCGTCCGAACAGGGCATGGTGATGGACTTCTCCGACGTCAAGGCCATCGCCAGAAACGAGGTCGTGGACAAGTGGGATCATGCCTTTCTGGTATACCGCGGCGATGCCGCAGTACTGGCGTTTCTCAACGGCCTGCCGGATCACAAGACGGTGGTGATGGAAAGCGTGCCGACCGCGGAAAACATGGCGGCGGAAGCATTCCGCATTCTCGCTGCCTGCTACCGCGACACCTACGGCAACCATCTGAAACTGGAACGCGTCAGGCTCTACGAAACGCCCAACAGCTGGGCGGATGCGCTGAGCTAGGCGCTGCAACGAAACCCGGCGCTTAGCGCAGCGGGGTCAAGCGATACCACAGCAGGCCGATGGCCTCGTGCATGAAAATGCTGCTGTCGCTCAAGCCGCCGAGGTGCGGCAGAAAACTCAACACCGACAGTTTTCCTTCCGTGTGAAACGCCGTACCTGCCGGCACTACCCGGAACCCGGCACGCTCGAATATGCGCCTGGCGCGCGGCATGTGCCAGCCGTGCGTCACCAGCACGATGGTATGCACCCCGCTAGGCGCAAGCAATTCTCGGCTATTCACCGCACTCTGACGGGTATTGTCGGATGCCGCTTCCAGCCAGCGCACCGGTACGGCAAACTCCTCCTCCAACGTCTTCTTCATCAGCACCGCTTCCGGCAATTTCCCGCCGTCCGGGTTGCCTGCCGCCATCAGCAACGGCAGGCCGGTCCGGCGATACAAGGTGGCCGCCAGGCGCAAGCGTTCCAGCGCAGCGCCGCCCACCGTATCCCCGCCGTATTCCGGCGCATCGAGATAGGTGCCGCCACCCAGCACCACGATTGCCTGGGCGCCATGCATTTGCTCCACCGGGGTATGGGCGCCCTGCTCCAGCAGCGCCAGTAGACGATTGCCGACCACCGGCAGCGAAAAAATCCAGAGCAACACCAGCATGGCGCCTATCAACTGCTTGCCCAGTCGCGGCCGGCGCCTGAGCAGCGCCATGCCGGCGGCTCCCAGCAGCAGGAAATTCAGCGGCGGCAGCAGGAAGGCCGCAATAAAGTTAGTGATCAGCCAGCTCATCTGACGTTCTCGATTTCAGCGCTCTCATTTTCCGCTCCAGGCAACGCTCGCATCTGCACGCGCCCATGGCCGGCACCGGTTCTGTCCGGGGCTTGGCCATGCACCAGCAGGACGCATCACCGGTGCAACGGGTTTCCCCTCCACAATCAGCACAGGCTGCAGAAATCGGGGACACCACGTCTTGCGCTGCAGGCTTGCCGGTATTTGCATTTACGGGCATGTCACTCTCCGTCTTTCCGCACCATCACTGGCGTTTTGCCAGCCACTCGCGCGCCAATGCCTGCGCTTGCTCGATTTGCTCATGGCTCATCTTGTGTTCCGCCATTTCCCTGTTCCTTCCGGCAAGCCCATTCCCGGCCATTTCAGCCAAATTGAACCACTTGTGCGCCTGCACCATGTCGGCCGCCACGCCATTGCCGACGGAGTACATGAGTCCAAGCGTATTCTGCGCCCCCACTTCCCCCTGCTCCGCCGCCTTGCGCAGCCACATCACCGCCTGCTTGTAGTCCTGCGGCACGCCCTGGCCTTTGGCATACATCACCCCGAGAAAATTCTGCGCCCCCGCATCGCCCTGCTCCGCCGCCTTGCGGAACAACGCCAGCGCCTGCGGATAGTCCCTGGCCACGCCTTTTCCGGTGGCATACATCATGCCGAGGCCATACTGCCCGAGCGCAACGCCCTGATCGGCAAGCAGCCTGAATTCCCTAAACGCAACCGGGTAGTCCCCGCTTTTGTAGGCATCCAGCCCCTCCCGCAATCCGGCCTGCGCTCCCAGGCTCGCAACGAGGAAGGCCACGGCGAGCATGAAGCGGCTGACAGTTTTAATCAACACTTGTCGAATACCGCGATGGATTCGACATGCGCGGTATGCGGAAACATGTTGATCACGCCGCAGGCCGTCAGCCGATAGCCCTTGGTCTGCACCAGCAGGCCGGCGTCGCGCGCCAGCGTGCCGGGCTTGCAGGAAACGTAAACGATGCGCGACGGGCTGCCCGTGACCCCAGCATCCGGCAACGATTTGATGGCTTCCATCGCGCCATCGCGCGGCGGGTCTATCAGCATTTTGTCGAAGCGGCCCAGCGCGGCCATTTTTTCAGGCGTCATCTCGAACAAATCCGCCGTGCGGAATTCGACCTGCTGCGCCAGCCCGTTGCGCTCGGCGTTGTCTTTGGCGCGGCTGACCAGCGAGGCGGAGCCTTCCAGTCCCAGCACTTGTGCGCCGCTTCTGGCAATGGGCAGGGTGAAGTTTCCCAGTCCGCAAAACAGGTCGGCAATACGCTCGCCCGGCTGCGGAGCCAGCAGGGACATGGCGCGGCGCACCAGAACCTGGTTGATCTGCGGGTTGACCTGGGTGAATTCGGTGGGCGTGAAAGGGTAGGTCAGGCCGAACTCGGGCAGCGAATAAGTGAGTTCCGGCACGTCCAGCGGGTGGAACGGCGTGGCGGTTTCCGGCCCCTTGGTTTGCAGCCATATCTGCACGCCGTGTTGATCGGCAAACTCGCGCAGCAGCCCTTCGTCATTGGCATTGAGGGGTTCCAGTATGCGGAACACCAGCGCGGAAATATTGTCTCCCACCGCCACTTCAATCTGCGGCATGAGATCGCGGATGGAGAGCTGCGTCACCAGTTGCTGCAGCGGCACGATCAGCGACGAGATGTGCGGCGTCAGCACCTCGCAACGCTCCAGCAGCGCCACGAAACTGGAGCGCTTTTCGTTAAAGCCGACCAGCACCCTGCCCTTGGCCGGCACATAGCGCGCGCGCAGGCGGGCGCGGTGACGATAACCCCAGGCCGGACCGTAGATCGGCGGCAACATGGATTCCGGCTTCACCTTGGCGATATGCCACAGGCTGTCTTCCAGCACGCGCTGCTTGGCGGCAACCTGCGCGGAAAAATCCAGATGCTGCATGGCGCAGCCGCCGCAAATGCCGAAATGCGGGCATTTCGGCTGCGTGCGATAGGGCGACGCCTTGAGCACTTGCGTGGTTTTCGCGATCTCGTAGCTGGGCTTTTTATGGAAGCTGGAGTAGGTAACTTTTTCGCCGATTAGCGCGCCTTCGATGAAGATGACCTTGCCTTCGACATGGGCGATGCCACGACCTTCCTGGTCGAGCGATTCGATGGTTGCGACTGAGTTTTTCACGGAATCTTTCATGGATTAAGTACGGGGGAACGCAGATGAATAACGCCGGTGAATCAGGTTTTCCAGGCTTGCAGAAATTCCTGCCAGTGCGGGCCGGCATAGCCCGCCAGCGTCTCGCGCACCAGCTCGACTTCGCGTTGATACGCCTCGGCGGTCAGCACTCCGCGCATCAGCTGGAAGCGCAGAAAGACCAGGTAAGTATTGGCGACATCGGTTTCGCAGTAGTTGCGGATGGCCTCGATCTCGCCCGCCTTGAACGCTTCCCACACCTTGGAGCCGTCCATGCCGAGCTTGCCGGGGAAGCCGCACAGTTGCGCGATGTCATCCAGAGGCGCATTGACGCGCGGCTGGTAGAGCGCGATCAGGTCCATCAAATCCAGGTGGCGCGTGTGGTAGCGGCTGATGTAGTTGTTGTAGCGAAAATCGCGATCGTCATCGCCCATATCCCAGTAACGCGGCGCCTGGATGCCGTGGATCATGCCGCGGTAGTGCAGCACCGGCAGGTCGAAGCCGCCGCCGTTCCACGACACCAGCTGCGGCGTGTATTTTTCGATGCCGTCGAAGAAACGCTTGATCAGCGCGGCCTCGTCGTCTTCCGCGCCGCCCAGCGTCCAGATGCGGAACCCGTCGCCTTCGCGCAACGCACAGGAAATGGCGCAGACACGCTGCAACTGCAGCGGCAAGAAATCGCTGCCGCTTTTCTGGCGGCGCTGGTGGAACGCGATCTCAGCCAGATCCGCCGCCGGGGTGTCCGGCGGCAGGCCCTGCAGTTTGGCGATGCCCGCGGTATCCGGGATGGTCTCGATGTCGAAGACTAAGGTCGGGGTCACTTTTTCTGCCACGAACCGCTTTCGTCCTGATACCACCAGCCCGGATGCGCCCTCTGTATCCAGCGCTGGGCGAAGGTGTTGCGCACCTCGGCTTCCCATTCCGGATGGCCGTTGGCGGCGGCGATTTCCTTGTACAGGGCGTTGAGATCGTTATTTTGCGCCGCTACCAGCGAATTGACACTCTGGCGCTGCGCCAGCGGCACCGCGTTGGCATCCCGCACCGCGATCAGCCCGTCGCGCGCCAACCCGATAGCGCCGGTGTCGTAAAGCGCTGAAAGCTGTTCGCGGAAACGCGCACGCATGCCGGTCCTCAGCGCCGTGATGGCGGGCGTGTTGATTTCCAGGTCGGCACCTGCCGCCTGTACCGAGGGCACGTTTTCCAGAGCCACGCACAGCGCGAATAATGCGAATAAGTATTTTGTCATGGTCGGCTCCTTATTGGTCTTTTGCCGGTTTTTCAGCAGGCTTGTCGGCGGGGTTTTCCTCACCCTTCTTGAGCTGCCAGACTTCGTCGATGATCTTGTCGGCGGCTTTTTCCGCCGCCGCCGCAGGGAAGTAGATATTGATGGTGACGCACGCCGGCAGCGCCATCACGGAAACGGCCAGCAAGGCCATGAATAAACGGTTCATCCGAAAGACTCCTTTACTTGATGACGGGCTTATTGCCCTGCGTGATGCGCTGCACGCGCTCCAGCAACTCGCCCCAACTGACGCTGCGATTGTACCCCAACACCGTGATCGCCGGCACGCCGCTGCCCTTGACGATCACGTAGCCCGACTGCGCCGGCTCGACGCCGTCCATCTGGCAGATGCCGTTGCGTAGCTTGCATGACAGGCCGATGCGGCTGTAGTTGAACTCCTTGAAAAAGCGCAAAAAGCTGCGCTGTATCGCCGCGGCCGCGCCGGCGCCGCCCAGCGCCGAGATGTTCTCCACCGCGCGCTGGGAGATTTTCTTCGGATAGCTGCCGGGGCTGCTGCGGAAGCTGGCATCGAACTTGGCCGGCTGCCACGAGGACAATTCGAGGTCATTGACATCGCCGTCCAGGCGGCCGGTCATGGCACCGAAGGAAAAAGTGCGCGTGAGCATGGCCATGTCGAGGTTGCGCATCTCCAGGTCGGCGGTCAGGCGCGGCGCCAGCCCGAGCGGATCGCGCAGCGCAAGGTTGGAGACTTTCACCGCGCCGTCGAAGGCGCGGAACTGCATCGCCCCGTCCGTGGTGAGTTGCCCGCCGCTGTATGTCATCAGCGGAATCGCCGCCGAAATCTTGCCGTCCATGTGCGGCCAGCCCATGGCGTGGGAAAACTCCGGCAGCCCGACCGGCGACAGGTCGGCACGCAAATGCCAATGCCAGAGGTCGGCTATCCGTGCAGCGGAAACATCCTGCACCGTCAGCACGCCATCCAGCAGCGGCACCTGCAGCTTTGGCGCGGTGAGCGAATAACCATCCAGCTTGGCCTTGAGAACGCTGGCGCCCAACGGCAGCTGCAGCAGCTTGCCGCCGGCGAATTGAAGGGCAGCCTGGGTCGCCCTGTCGGCAGCCCACGGCAGGGCGGCATTGACCTTGTAGAAAGCGAAGCGGCCGTTCTTGTCTTCCACGTCGAAATCGCGCAATGCCACATCGAACGCCTGCAGCCGGCCCTCGCGCAACTGCGCCTGGGCGTCGGCGCGGCCCGCCACATCGAGGTTGCCAAGCAGGGTCTTTTCCAGAAAAGGCTTGAGCAGCAGACCGTAAGCGCCGGCCACGTCGAGGTTGCGCGCCTTGAAGTCGAACGCATCGATTTCATTGCCGGCGCGGTGCAGCTTGCCTGAAAGCAAGGCCTCGCCCACCTCGGCGATACCCAGCCTGCCCTCCTCCAGCACCACTTGCCTGTCGTCCAGCCAGCCCGCCGCCTTCAGCGTGACCCCGCCCTTGGCAAAATAAAGCGGCTGCCAGAACACTTCGCCCGCGCTCCACTTGCCATCCAGCCGCCAGTTCCAGCGGTCACCATCGTGCTGCAGGTTGAAATCGGCGTGGGCCGCCACCTTCGCCCCGGCATGCAAACCGGCGGCATCGGCAAACGCCAAATCGGTCATCTGCAAACGCCCCTCGGCATGTTGCAAGCCATCCGTATTCCCGTTCAGCGCTGCCTGACCATTCAGCAGGCCGCCACTGAGCACCACAGGCAGCCCGATATCGGCCGGAAAACGGCTGGCGCGGCCACCGGCGACCTCCAGCGTCGTCTGCCAGCGTCCACTCTGCATCAATGCCTGCGCCTGCCAAAGCTCGTCTTTTCCCGGCTGCAGGCTGACATTCATTTTCCTGTGCGCGGCATCAAGGGAAAAGCTCACTGCAGTGCTGGCAGCAGTGTCCGCAAGCGTTCCGCGCGGGCAGTCAATCACGCCCTGGTCGGAAATGACTGTTTTCTGGCAACTCAGGCTGACATCGCGCCAGATACGGCGCTGCAAGGCCAGACGATCGATATGCAGATCCAGCGCGCCGGCATCGGACAAGCGGTAACGCACGACCACATTGGTGGCCTGCAATCCGGGCGACGATATTTCTCCGACATGCAAGCTGAACATGGCCGCCCGCCCCTGGAGCGGGATCAAACACAGCAGCCAGACAACTCTCCAAGCCGTTGATTTGAGACAATAGTATCCGCGTTTGTCATTCATGACACGATGGTTATGAAGGTGCATAATGCATTATGGTGGATTGTAGGAATTACGTCTTGCGAGAGCCAGTAAAAACAAGAGAGATGCCAAGTCATGAATATGCCGATTCCTCAAACCGAAGCTGCCCGGCAGCAGGCGTTGGAACAGTACTCCATCCTCGACACCCTGGCCGAACAGAGCTATGACGATATCACCAAACTGGCCTCCTATATTTGCGATACCCCGGTCGCGCTGATTTCGCTGGTTGATCACGAGCGGCTGTGGTTCAAATCCCGCTGCGGGGTCGATCTGGAAGGCGCCCCGCGCGAGGATGCCTTCTGCGCCTATGCCATCCTGCACCCCGATGAAGTGCTGCTGGTGGAGGATGCCTCCAGCGATCCCCGCTTCGAGCATAACCCATTGGTGGCCCAGGGACCGAATATCCGGTTTTATGCCGGGGCGCCTTTGGTCACGCCCAGTGGTGAAGCCATCGGCACCGTATGCGTGATTGACCTAAAGCCGCGCACGCTCTCCACTGAGCAGGTCGATGCCTTGCGTGCGCTGTCACGCCAGGTTATTGCGCAGCTCGAACTGAGGCGCAATATTTTCCGGCTCGAAATCTACCAGAAAGCGCTGCAGGAAACGAACGATCTCCTTAGCCTGCAAGTCACGGTGGACGGCCTCACCGGCCTGAAGAACCGCCTATCGTTCCAGCAGAAGCTGGAGGAAGAATGGGAGCGCTTTACGCGCTACGCAGTGCCGTTTTCGCTGTTGATAATCGATGTGGACAAATTCAAGTCGTACAACGATGAGTTCGGCCATCTGCTCGGGGATGAATTGCTGCAGCAGCTTGCCATGCTGCTGCAAGACAAGGCACGCACCAATGACTTTGTGGCACGTTACGGCGGCGAGGAATTCGCCATGATACTGCCCAACACCGACCTTGAAGGTGCCGTCATGATCGCCGAACGCCTATGCCAGAGTGTACGAGATACTTCATGGCTGTACCGCGCCATCACTATCAGCATCGGCGTAGCAACGTCTGAATCAGGGATCAATGTATCCAGCCTGTTCGACAGGGCGGACAAAGCGCTTTACTTCTCCAAGGCGCAAGGGCGCGACCGGGTATCGCACTTTCATATGGTCAACTAGGCTGCAAACACCTGACAGGTTACAGCCCGAATCCCTGTAGCTACTCGGGGAACACGCCCGTGGAAAGATAACGGTCGCCACGATCGCAGACGATGGAAACGATCACCGCGTTTTCCACTTCTTTCGACAGTTGCAGCGCGGCGAACAGCGCGCCGCCGGAGGAAATGCCGGCAAAAATGCCCTCTTCCCTCGCCAATCTGCGCGTCATTTCCTCGGCGTCCTTTTGGCCGACGTCCATCATGCGGTCGATACGGGAGAAATCGCAGATTTCCGGCAGATATTCTTGCGGCCACTTGCGGATGCCGGGTATCTGCGCGCCTTCCTGCGGCTGCACGCCGACAATCTGGATGGCGGGGTTTTGCTCTTTCAGGTAACGCGAAGTGCCCATGATGGTGCCGGTGGTGCCCATGCTGGACACAAAGTGCGTCACCTTGCCCGCCGTGTCGCGCCAGATTTCCGGGCCGGTGCCTTCGTAGTGCGCCAGGGGGTTGTCGGCATTGGCGAACTGGTTGAGGACGATGCCCTCGCCTTCCTTCTGCAGCTTCTCCGCCACATCGCGCGCCAGCTCCATGCTGCCGTCCTTGGGCGTCAGTACCAACTCCGCGCCGAACGCACGCATGGTCTGGCGGCGTTCCAGGCTCTGGTTTTCCGGCATCACCAGTACCATTTTGTAGCCCTTGATCGCCGCCGCCATGGCCAGCGCGATGCCGGTATTGCCCGAGGTTGCCTCGATCAACGTGTCGCCCGGGTTGATCTCGCCGCGCGCTTCCGCGTGCTTGATCATGGATAGCGCCGGTCTGTCCTTCACGGAGCCGGCCGGGTTATTGCCTTCCAGCTTTACCAGAATGGTGTTGCTGGTCTTCCCCGGCAGCCGCTGCAGTTTCACCAGCGGCGTGTTGCCGATAAAATCTTCCAGCGTTTTGTACACGCTCATTTGCCTTTGACGAACGCCAGCGCCAGCGCGTAGCCGCCCAACAGCACGAACGCCAGCAGCGAAAGTTGCGGGATGGTGAAGCCAAGCAGCGTCCAGTCCACGCTCGAGCACTCGCCCGTGCCCTTGAACACCAGCTCCAGCACCTTGTGCAGCGGGAAGCGCTCGAACATATAGCCGATGCCGGCGCCACACTCGCTCATCACTTCATCCGGGTGGCTCTGTATCCAGATGTGGCGCATGGCAATGCCCATGCCGGCTGTAGCGGCACTAAAGTGCAAGCCGGCATAAATCTTTCGCCCCAGTGCACCGGGGTGATGCAGGGCGGCGGCCAGAAATGCCACACCCATCACCATGAAAGCAATGCGCTGAAAAATGCACAAGGGGCAAGGCTCCAGCGCATCCTTCTGCTGGATATAGAGGGCAAAGGCGACCATGCCGAAACAGGCGAGGAAACCGAGCAAGTAACCGGTGCGGCCAGCAAGTAATCGTTGGATCATATTCCGGGCAAATGTAATAATATTTTTTATTATAACGGATTGCAGGCTGCACCGATGACCGACGACGTGTTTCCTCCCCGCCCCCGCGTACTCAGCGTGAGCGAACTCAACCGCATGGCGCGCGACCTGCTGGAGCGCAGCTTCCCGCTGCTATGGGTGTCGGGCGAGATTTCCAACCTCACGCGCGCGGCTTCCGGCCACTGGTATTTCTCGCTCAAGGATGCCGGCGCGCAGGTACGTTGCGTGATGTTCCGCAGCCGCAACGCCGGCCTCGACTGGCAGCCGCGCGAAGGCGACCACGTCGAGGCGCGCGTGCTGGTGACGCTGTATGAAGCGCGCGGCGAGTTCCAGCTTACCGTCGAAGCGCTGCAGCGCGCCGGCCTCGGCGCGCTGTTCGAGGCCTTCGAAAAGCTCAAGGCCAAGCTGGAAAAAGAAGGCCTGTTCGCCGCCGAGCGCAAGCGTCCGTTACCGGCGCATCCGGCGCAAATCGGCATCGTCACCTCGCCGGATGGGGCGGCGCTGCACGATGTGCTGACCACGCTCAGGCGGCGCATGCCCGGCATTCCGGTAGTGGTCTACCCCACGCCGGTGCAGGGCAAGGGTGCGGCAGAACGCATTGCCGCCGCCATCCATGCTGCCTCCAGCCGCGCCGACTGCGATGTGCTGATCGTATGCCGCGGCGGCGGCAGTATCGAGGATCTGTGGCAGTTCAACGAGGAGGCCGTGGCGCGCGCCATCGCCGCCTGTCCCATGCCAGTCGTGTGCGGCATCGGCCACGAAACCGACTTCACCATCGCCGATTTCGCCGCTGATGTGCGCGCTCCCACCCCCACGGCAGCGGCGGAACTGGTCTGCCCCGACAGGCAGGCGCTGCTTCAGCGCGCAGCCCAGCACCAGGCCAGGCTCGCGCGCCAGATGCGGCACGCACTGTCCGAGCGGGCGCAGAAACTGGACTATCTCGCCCGGCGTCTGCTGCATCCGGGAGAAAGAATCCGGCAGCGCCACGAACAACTTGGCCATCTGCAAGCCCGTCTGCATGCCTCGCTGCTGCGCACGCTGGACTTTGCCCGCAGCGGCCTTGCCCCGATGCCGTCGCGCCTGGGCCGCGCCATGACGCAGCATATCGAGTTGCGGCAAACACTGTTGCGCCGCATCGCCCTCAATCTCGAGCACCTCAACCCGCAATCGGTGCTGGAGCGCGGCTACAGTCTGGTGAAGACGGCGGACGGCAAGATTGTGCGCTCGTCGCTGGGCATCAAGGCGGGCGATCCCCTGGAGCTGACTTTTGCGCAAGGGCGCGCTGACGTCAAGGTCACGACCATCAAGTAGCCGGCCACATGATCAACCTCAAACAACTGGCGTTTCTGTTACTGGCTGTTCTTGGCGCCCTGCCTGCAATGGCGGAAACCGTCGCAGCGAAGTACAAATGGGATCAGGATGCGATCCCTTTTTACTACAACCCGGAGGGGCAGCCCGAGTGGCTCACCACGGAAGAAGTGCTGGACATGCTGAGACAAGCTGCGGGCGAGTGGGAGGTGTGTGGGCCGCGTGTGCCGATTGCTGGCATCACGTTTGCGAAAGCTGCAAAAAAGGACGCCAAAAATGTCATCGGCTGGGTTGATAATGCCGCCATGCGCAATTTGTACGACAAGTCGTTCAATGGCTTCACGCAAGTGACCGCAAGCGCAAAGTTCCAGCAGAACAAGACACAAGCCCCCGCCGGCTACGGGTTTTCCTGGATGGACCAGGATGCCGTCATCCGTGAGTACGATATTTTGTTCAACAGCTCGATATTCGGCAAAGACACGGCCAATGCAAGAAAAGAGCTCTACCATGACATGCTGCATGAGCTTGGCCATGCCGTCGCCTTTAATGGCGTGCATACCACGGACCGTACCATGATCATGTCCACCGACCAACGCTCGCAGTCTGAACTTCCGATAAAGATTCATCCGCTGGAAATAGAAGCATGCCAGAAGCTTTACGGGAATTAGCAAACACCCCATTAACAAAGCTATTTGGTTTTCGGCAAGATTGATCGTAAACTCTCAATTTGCGGCTAGTCCTTGAAAACCAAGAACATATAAATTTGAGCTACTTAAATATTAATAAGCCAGATGTCTGACGACCAACAAAACTTACCCGAAGAAATCCATACCACCAGCGCGCCGTTAAACGCGGGGCTGCGAGAGGATTTGCTGCTCGACGATCCGCTGCTGGACTCTTTGCTGGAAATTGCCCGCATCCATGGCAGGCCCAGCACCCGAGCCGCCCTTTCGGCTGGGTTGCCGCTTGTGGATGGACGTTTGACTCCTTCGCTGGTGGCGCGGGCAGCCAATCGCGTGGGGATTGCCTGCAGGATTATCCGCAAGGACCTGAATAAAATACACCATGCCCAGCTGCCTGCAATTCTGCTGCTGAATGGGAATGAAGCCTGCGTGTTGCTGGGCTGGAAAGAGACTCCAGATCACCAAGCCGCCGCAGAAGTTCTTTTGCCCGGCTCGGGACAAACCCCTTTCATCATCCCGCTGGAAGAGCTCGTTTCCCGCTATATCGGCATCGCCATGCTCCTGCACCCGCGCGTCAAATTCGACAGCCGCGCGCCAGAAGTGGCGAAACTGGCTCAACGCCACTGGTTCTGGGGAACGGTGCTGGATCAATGGCGGGTTTATCGGGACGTGCTCATCGCCGCCTTCCTGATCAATGTTTTTGCTCTGGCCATCCCGCTCTTCTCGCAGACCGTGTATGACCGCGTGATCCCCAATAATGCGCTGGATACGTTATGGGTTCTGGCCATCAGCGTTACTCTGCTGCTGGGGCTGGACCTGCTGCTGCGCATGCTGCGTGCGCATTTCGTCGATCTGGCCTCGTCGCGCATCGACGTCCAGCTATCCGCTGTGCTGATGGAACGCGTGCTTGGCCTCAAGATGGAAGCCAAGCCGCCCTCGGTCGGCGCGTTTGCCTCCACCATGAAATCCTTCGAAACCGTGCGTGATTTCATCGCTTCCGCCACGGTGGCCACTCTCATCGATTTGCCGTTTGCGCTGCTGTTTTATCTCGCCATCGCCTGGATATCCTGGCCATTGATATTCCCTCCCATCGTCGGCTTCATCCTGGTGGGTATATACACCTACCTGATCCAGAACGAGATGCACGCGCTTTCCGAAACCACCTACCGTGCCGGATCGCTGCGCAATGCCACCCTGGTAGAAAGCCTGACGGCGATGGAAACCATCAAGGCGCTCGGAGCGGAAAGCCATGTGCAATCCACTTGGGAGAAGAGCGCAGCCTATCTTTCCAAGACCAATAACCAGCTGCGCAAGCTCTCGCAATCCGCCACCACCAGCGTCGCTACCATACAGCAGCTGGTCAGCATTGCCGTGCTGATTACCGGTGTGTATATGGTGCATGATGGCTCGCTCAGCCAAGGCGGCCTGATCGCCTGCACCATGCTGGCAGGCCGTGCCATGGCCCCGCTGGGGCAGCTTGCCGGGCTGCTGATCCAGTACCAGGGCGCCAAAACCTCGCTCGAATCCCTCAACAAATTGATGGAAAAGAAGATCGAGCGCCCGCCTGAATCGACCTTCGTGCACCGGCCGGAAATCCGCGGCGGCATCGAGTTCCGTGGCGTTACGTTCGGCTATCCCGATGCCGACCCAGTGCTCAAAAACGTTTCCTTCAAGATCAACCCCGGCGAATCGGTCGTATTCCTTGGGCGCGTAGGTTCCGGTAAATCCACCATACAGAAGCTGGTGCTCGGCTTCTACGAGCCGCAGGAAGGCTCGGTGCTGGTTGACGGCATCGACCTGCGCCAGCTCGACCCCGCCGATCTGCGGCGCAATGTCGGCTATGTGAGCCAGGATGCGATCCTGTTCTATGGCACCCTGCGCGACAACATCGCCTACGGCGCCCCTTATGCGGACGATTCCGCCATTGTTGCGGCCATGGAACTGGCCGGGCTGCGGGACTTCGTCAACCGCCATCCGATGGGATTCGACATGCCGATCAGCGAGCGCGGCGACTCGCTTTCCGGTGGCCAACGCCAGTGCGTCGCCATCGCACGGGCGTTCCTGATGGATCCGCCCGTCCTGCTGCTGGATGAACCGACCAGCTCCATGGACTACACCACGGAAAACGAATTCAAAATCCGCCTGAGCCGCTTCGCGAAGCGCACCAGCCCCGGCAAGACCGTGCTCATTTCCACCCACCGCTCCAGCCTGATCGATCTGGCAGACCGTATCATCGTCATCGACAACGGCCAGATATTGGCCGACGGGCCGCGAGAGCAGGTTGTCAGCGACTTGCGGGCCGGACGGGTAGGAAAACCCACATGATCAACAAAATCTACCCTTGGGTAAACGATCAGGCTCAACGCGCCACCAGGCTGCTTGATCCGCTCGCGCAGAAATCCAAACCGGCATTCAAGTGGTTGATCGGCGAAACGGACGAACAGTTCGATGACCCCAAGCTGCGCGATTTTGTGTCCGACGCCGACTACGCCATCCTCAGCCAGGATCCCGTGCGTGCCCGGGCGCTGATCAGGACATTGTTCCTGCTGGTCATCCTGTTCATCGTCTGGGCCAGCTTCGCCACGGTGGGCCAAGTCACACGCGGGGATGGCAAAGTGACGCCTTTCAGCCAGGTGCAGGTTCTGCAAAGCCTGGATGGCGGCATCGTTTCGGAAATACTGGTGCGCGAAGGCGCCACTGTGGAAAGGGATCAGGTGCTCATCCGCGTCGACAACACGCGCTTTGTTTCCTCGGTCAATGAAAGTCGCGCCCAATATCTGACCCTGCTCGCCAAGGCGGCTCGCCTGCGCGCGCTGGCCGAACAAAGCGAATTCAAACTGCCCGAAGAAATCATCAAGGAAGACCCGAAAACAGCGGAAGAAGAACGGCGCCTCTACGAATCGAAAAAATCCGAACTGGATACCAACCTGTCCATTTCCAGACAACAGCTCGCCCAGCGCCAGCAGGAACTGTTGGAGCTCAAGGCGAAGCAGGAGCAAGCCTCCAAGGCTTTCGACCTCACCAACAAGGAGCTGTCGTTCACCAAACCACTGGTGGCCACCGGCTCCATTTCCGAAGTCGAGTTGTTGCGGCTGGAGCGCGATGTCTCCCGTTTCCGCGGCGACCTCGACATGGCCGGCGCGCAGATTTCCCGCGTGCAAGCGGCGATTAACGAATCCACCCACAAGGTGCAGGAGGTTGAAACCAGCTTCCGCAATGATGCCCGCAAGGAGCTTAATGAAACCGAGGGCAAGTTGAACAGCCTGACCGCAGGCAGCACCGCTCTTTCGGACAAGGTCAAGCACTCGGAAATCCGCTCGCCGGTTAAGGGGACGGTCAAGCGGCTGCTGGTGAACACGGTCGACGGCGTGGTGCAGCCGGGCAAGGACGTCATTGAAATCGTGCCCTTGGAAGACATCCTGATACTGGAGGCAAAAATCCAGCCCAAGGACATCGCCTTCTTGCGTCCCGGCCTCAAGGCCATGGTCAAGTTCAATGCCTATGACTTCACCATCTATGGCGGGCTGGAAGGCACGCTGGAGCAGATCGGCGCAGATACCGTGGTTGACGAAAAAGGCAATGCCTTTTATGTTGTCAGGGTACGCACCAACAAATCCAGCCTGGGCAAAGGCCTGCCCATCATGACGGGCATGGTTGCGGAAGTGGACATCATGACAGGTGAAAAGACCATCCTGAGCTACTTGCTGAAACCGGTCCTGAGAGCCAAGAGTCACGCCTTGACGGAGCGCTGACCATGCCTGAAAACGCGACCAGACACCTGTTTGTCAGCCCAGACAAGACGCTGCGCTCCAACTGGACGGACGCGTTTCCCGGCGCCGCCGTGAGCAGCACTGTTCCGACCGCGCCCAATGCCGATGTGATCTGGGTACTGCTGCCGTGGGAGGGCGATGTCACGCAGTTGCTCACGGAATCCCGTGCGGCTGCAGGCAATGTTCCCGTCATTGCCCTTTCGGACGTTCCCGACGACACGCAAGGGCTGGCCGCCTTGGGCGCGGGAGTAGCCGGCTATTGCAACGGCCACGCCGCCCCTGCGGTGCTGCAGCAAGTAGCCGCAACCGTGTTGGGTGGTGGAGTATGGGTGGGGCAATCCATCATGCAACGGCTGATGACCGGCACCGCAAGCCTGGCCGCCCAGAAGTTCACGCCGCCGGCGCCTTCCGAATGGGCTGCAACCCTCACCCGGCGCGAGGCGGATGTCGCCAGGATCGTGGCACTGGGCTCCAGCAACAAGGAAATCGCCAGGATGCTCAACATCTCGGAGCGCACGGTCAAGGCGCATCTGGGCGCTATTTTTGAGAAACTCAAAGTGCGCGACCGCCTGCAACTCACGCTGCGGATGAACGGTATCATTAAAAGCGTCTCTTAGCGCCAGTCCAAACACTGTACTTCAGTACAATAGTTTTTCTTTTCACCCCTGCCTACAATGGCCTCAACTAGTATTCCGTCGAGGAGATTATCGTGGCTGAAGCACATGTCAAAGTAGGTAACATCCATGGGCAGGTTACCGCCACCAATGCACTGTGCCAGACCCGTGTACTCAAGCCCGGGGATGTCCTCGCAGCGGATGAAGTGGTTCATACCGCCGACGGCTCTAAAGTTGAACTGGTGATGAAAGATGGCGTCGTCAGGGAAATCGCTGCAAACCAAAAAGCAAAAATCGACAGCGAAGTGGCTGCCGAGCATGCGCCTGACCAAAAAGACAGTGCCCTTTTCACCAGCGGCGCTGAAATCCAGAGCGTCGTCAATGCGCTGCAAACCGGCAAGAGCCTAGATCACCTCCTTGAAGCGACCGCAGCCGGCGTAACGGCAGCAGATGCCGCGGGCAAAAATGCCGCCGGTGCTGATCTCAACAGCATCCTGAACGCCTTTGAAGCAGGCAAGCTAGAAGCAACCGCAGCAGGCCTCGAAGACAAGAATAAAGGCACTAATAATACTGGCGTAGAACAAAGCGATGGTGGCCATAACGCTGTGTTCAATGACCGTACCAACGAAAGCACCGCTACTCAATCATCCACATTGGACACCCATGCCGCCGATGCTGCCCGAGCCGCCGCGGATGCTGCCGCCGCTGCCGCCGCTGCCGCCGCTGCCGCCGCCAGAGCTGCCGCCGCTGCCGCTGCCAGAGCCGCTGCGGATGCCGCTGCTCGTGCCGCTGAGGATGCCGCCGCCAAGGCCGCTGCCGATGCCGATGCTCAAGCCGCAAAACATGCTGCGGATGATGCCGCCGCCAAGGCTGCCGACGCCAAGGCCGCTGCCGATGCCGCCGCTCATGCTATAGCCGAAGCCGCCGAAAAAGCTGCCGACGCCAAAGCCGCTGCCGATGTCGCCGCTCATGCGGCGGCTGACCAGGCTTCTGCCGACGCCAAGGCCGCTCATGTGGCGGCTGATGCTGCCGCCGCTGCCGCCGCTGATGCCGCCGCCAAGGCCGCCGCTCATCCTGTTGCTCAAGCGGGTGCAGACGCTGCTGCCGGATCCGCCACTAATGCCGCTGCCGACTCTGATACGGCTGACAGGCATGCTGCTGTGACTGCCGCCGCCGCCGCCGCCGCCGACGCCGATGTTGCATGTGAAGCCGCTCAAGCCGCAAAGCATGCTGCGGATGACGCAGCCGACATAGCCCACACCAAGCTTGTCGATGCCAACTACGCTGGCGTGAAAGACCTTACAACATTCGAGGCCGCCGCCCAAAAGGCAGCTAATGCAGCTGTTGCAGCCGAAAAGGCAGCTGTTGCAGCCGAAGTGGCAGATCAAGCCGCTCAAAAGGCCTATGGCATCGCCCAAAATGCCCCGGATACTGCCTCCGCGCAGGCTGCAGCACACGATGCGATTGCCGACGCTCAAAAGGCGGCTGGTGCTCAAGCTGATGCAGAGGGCAGCGCGACAGACGCGCAGGCCGCTGCCAATTCGGTAAATGATATAGCCACGGTAACAAATGCGACGGCCGCCGTTACCGAAGATACACATGTCACGGATCAAGGGCTGCTCACCGCCAGCGGCACGGTTACCGTCCACGATGTTAATACCGACAAGGTTATCGGTCATGATGCTGCCGGTACCTACGGCATCTTCAGTATTAACGACAATGGCAACTGGACCTATCAGCTGGACAACAACAACCCTGCTGTTCAGGCCTTGGGTGCAGGCAATACTATCATCGAAACATTTACGGTCACCAGTGCCGATGGAGCAGCCCACAACACCGTTGCAGTAACCATCAACGGCACCGACGACGCGCCGGTGATCAGCAGCGCCACAGCAGCGGTGACCGAAGATACCACGCCGAGCGTATCTGGCACGCTGACCGCGACCGACGTGGACAATCCTGAGCTGGCCTTCAACGCAGGCACACAGGATGGCGCGTACGGCAGCCTGACGGTGAATGCCGATGGCACCTGGAACTACACGCTGGGTGAAGCTGCCCAGGCACTGGCTGCGGGTGAGAAGACGGCAGAAAACTTCACGGTCACGCTCAACGACGGCTCCACCACCACAGTCCAGATCAACATCAACGGCACCAATGACGTGCCGACCATGAGCAGCGCCACGACCGCGCTCAATGGCGCAGTTACCGAAGACACAAATGTCACGAATGGCATGCTCACCACCGGCGGCACGATTACCGTCACCGACGTGGATGCTGGTCAATCGGCGGTGCAGGCGCAAAGTAATGTCCATAATCCCAATGGTTACGGCACGTTCAGCATTGATGCCAACGGCAACTGGACTTATCAGGTAGCCAACAATAACACCGCTGTGCAGGCCCTGGGGGCGAATAGCACGCCCTTGACCGAAACCTTTACCGTCACCAGCGCCGATGGCACAGTCCACCGGGATGTCACCGTGACCATCAACGGCACCAATGACGTGCCGACCATGAGCAGCGCCACGACCGCGCTCAATGGCGCAGTTACCGAAGACACAAATGTCACGAATGGCATGCTCACCACCGGCGGCACGATTACCGTCACCGACGTGGATGCTGGTCAATCGGCGGTGCAGGCGCAAAGTAATGTCCATAATCCCAATGGTTACGGCACGTTCAGCATTGATGCCAACGGCAACTGGACTTATCAGGTAGCCAACAATAACACCGCTGTGCAGGCCCTGGGGGCGAATAGCACGCCCTTGACCGAAACCTTTACCGTCACCAGCGCCGATGGCACAGTCCACCGGGATGTCACCGTGACCATCAACGGCACCAATGA